>Ga0209935_1000331_pt1 | contig 135548 bp, 189 predicted proteins | sample ThiBio_1000_plan_2_FD_183958 | JGI IMG/M metagenome (GOLD analysis project Ga0209935, IMG submission 183958) | Wastewater bioreactor microbial communities from Cape Town, South Africa - Thiocy_cont_1000_plan (SPAdes) | ecosystem: Engineered > Bioreactor > Thiocyanate-remediating >... | reverse complement strand
CGATGCGATGCGATGCGATGCGATGCGATGCGATGCGATGCGATGCGATGCGATGCGATGCGATGGCAAGGAGAGGGAAGGGAGGGAGCGCCACGCAGCAGCCGAGCAACAACGACGCGAAGAACGACTGTGAGCTCATCTGCTTTGCTGCTCTTCGTGTGCATTTGGCGCGGGAATCCATCCATCCATCCATCCATCCATCCATCCATCCATCCATCCATCCATCCATCCATCCATCCATCCATCCATCCATCCATCCATCCATCCATCCATCCATCCATCCATCCATCCATCCATCCATCCACACAATGGCATCGGCATCATCAGCATTGACGATCGAAGGACTCCAGACCTTCCTCGCTCGATCGAAGCGACTCTCTATCGATCCAGCCCTCGATCTGTCGCGCACACTACTCGTTCTGGGCAACGAGAGCGGCGATGTCGATTCCATCGTTGCCTCGATCGTGACGGCATTCGCTTCGAGTGAGCTCGATCGCCTCCCATCCGACCGCGTGGCCTTCATACCAGTGCTGAACCTCAAGCGTGAGGATCTCGCGTTGCGCCCCGAGACGCTCCATCTGTTTGATATGCTCGGCATCGCGGCAGCCGAACTCGTATTCGTCGATGAGTTTGCGACGGTCTTCGGATCGAGCTCGAGTGCCGAAGCGCTCGCGGGACTGCAGGTGGTGCTCGTCGATCACAACCAACTCATCGCCTCGCAGCTGCATCTGGCGCCGTTCGTGACGCTCGTCCTCGACCACCACGCACGGCAAGAGTGTCCCGACGATGCTGCGCAGTTGCCAAATGCTCGCAGGCTCGTCATCGAGACGGTTGGCTCGGCTTGTACGCTGGTAGCCGAGTACGCGTGCCAGCTGCTCCCCTCCACCTCGGCTGCGGTATTCGATTCGGGCATCGCCACGCTGCTCCTGGCAGCCATCCTGCTCGATACCTTCAATCTCGACGCCAAGGCAAAGCGCGCTACCGAGAAGGATCACTCGTATGGGCGGCTGCTTGGTGCCGTCCTCGCCTCGAGCGAGAATCCGACCGACATTGAGGCAGCGCACAAGCGCCTCTTCCTTCAACTGCAGCATGCCAAGGAACAGATCGACCACCTGTCGTCGCGTGACCTGCTGCGCAAGGACTACAAAGAATGGCGCACGCTCAGCTTTGGTATCGCCTCGGTGCCATGCTCGCTCGAATCGTGGAAGACTCGTGATACCGCGCTGAATACTGCGCTGGTTGCTTATGCTCAGGAACGACACCTGGAGGTAAACCGCTCTCGCCTCACGCTGCCAACTGCCCGGCACTAACGCTTGTTGATGGTGGCATTCACCAGGTGCTGTTCGTCATGTTCCTCTACACGGATTCCGAGGTGCGTCGGCAGCTCTCGATCGTGGCTCGCGATGCCCAAGCCGTACAAGGAATCGTCGCCTTCCTCCATCAGCAACACATTGAGCTGCAACTGCTACACCAAGACCACTGCGATACGCCGACGCCACCGTTCGTGCTGCACCACTACCAACAACTGGCAACCACCATTGCCCGCAAGAACCTATCACCACTACTGGAGCAGTATTTCAGCTCGTTAGCGTGATGTGATTGTATCCGTACTCTTGTGAGTGTCGATTTGATTGATTGATTAAAGCTGTCACTCAACATCGAATGCGCATTCCTTTCTCACCCGATCGATCGCGCCATCCTCTCGCCATTGCGATATGGACATTGAGAGTGCCGCTGCTGTGAGTGCTCTTGGCGGTGAGCAGAAACTCGCTCGCATCGATGGCGTGCGGTACTACTACATGCTGCCTCGTGCGCTCGTGGCGTCGTCGACCTTCCTCAAGACCTCGCCCAAGGAGCTGGCGTCTGCGCGAGCGGCGCTGTACGACTACATGCGCCCGCTGGTGCCTCGCGTCGCCGAGCCAGGCGACTCGGTCATCCTCTTCTCGCCCGATGCGCCGACCGTGTGTGGCTCGCGCATGCTGTACGTCACGACGTCGCCGCGCGTCACGATGCCGGGCATCACGGTGTGCTCCAAGAAGCTCGATGCCGCCGCGTGGCCCGTGAACGTCGTGTTCCCTCGTCGGACGCTGGCGGTCACGATCGTGACGTACCTGGTGTCGCTGCTGTACATGGCCTTCGTGAGCGCGTGGGTCTACTGGGCCTTGCTGTACGGCGTCAACTCCATGCCGCAGCTGCACCCGTCGCTGCCGGCCGAGGTGTTCCTCGTGCTGTGGCTCTCGGTGTCGATCGTGGACTTCCTCACGAGCCTGTTCCTGTCGTTCGTGAGCGCCGTCATGTTGTTGGTGGTGCTGCCGCTCGGCCTCTGTCTCAAGAACTACGGCGCCGTGTGGACCGCGATCGAGATTACGTATCGCTTCGCGCGCATTGGAACGATCTTCTGGCGATGGTTCATGCTGTCGCTGCCGCTGTCGAGCTTCGCACGATACTGGATCGGCAATCTGTGCGCGTACGCCATGCTGCTGTTCACGGGCTCGTTCGGCGTGTGGGAGTCGTTCGAGTGCCAGTCGCCCGAGTGGGCCATTGCGTTCGTGTGCGTGGCGTCCATTCGGCTGCTGACCGACATGGCGCACGACTGGTACGTTGGCAGCGAGGCCGCCGACGTGCCACGGACGCCGTTCGTCGCGTGCTGGAAGCAATTCTGCTGCGACCTGCTGGTTCCGGGCATCAAGAAGGCGCACTCGATGCACAAGAAGAGCCACTCGACGAACCACTAACCAACCTCAGTACCCATCGTATGAATGAATGAATCTATTGACATGTCGTTGTTCGTTCGTATTGCTTGCTGTTCACTAAATACACACATATTGGCAATCTTGTCAGTAGCAGCGGTCGTTGTGGTTGCGCTCAGAACAGGAGCTTGCGCTTGACCAGGTGTCGCTGCATCGACTCGGCATACTCGAGCCACGAGCCGCCCAAGCCGATGGCGGTGCAGATCTCGTTGGTCGTTGCGAGCCACGCGGATGCGCGCTGGATCGCCTCCATCACCGGGCGCTCCAAGGGCGTGTCGGCTCGGAGCATCGTCACGATCAGTGCCGTTACGAGCATCTCGACGGCGACCTTGACGTACTCGGGGTTGGCGTCTCCGACGTACGCACGCACGGCCTTGGTGATCGTGTGCTGAACAGCAGCCAAGTTGATGCCAGCCACTGTTGCGAGCAAGGAGGAGCGACGGCGTTGTGAGTTACCGCTGTGCTCGCATGTGCATTGTACAGCGCTTGCGCTCGGGTCTTGGTGGTCGATGCTACACGCCGCAGCAGCAACAGCGACAGCACGGGACGTACAGCTTTGGACCAGCACCGAAGGCGACCAGGAGCCAGTGGAGTTCTGCGTTTCGAGGAGGCGTGCCACGACGGGCTGCGATAGCGGAGGCACAGCGGTGCTTGGGGCTGACGATTGAGGCGTGAATACCGCCGCTCGAGGCACCGGTGTCGCAGCTGGCAGTATTGGCTCTGCGAGAAAGACTGCCGGATGAGGAGCAGCACTCGACTGCACCAGCGGCGAGTAGCCAGGCATCAGCAACTGTTGGCACTCCCAGACCTCCGGAGGCGGGAGATCGATGCGAATCTCCGACATTGCGTCTGCCGCGGACGGCCAATATCGTTTGTCGTCGAATTCAGACTGCAGGGAACTTGGCGAGTAGCTTGGTGAAGTCGGAGAGTAGCGCGGGGAGGTTGGGGCATAGCTTGGGGAGGTTGGAGAGTAGTGCGGGGAGGTTGGAGCATAGCATGGGGAGGTCGGAGAGTAGTGCGGGGAGGTTGGAGCATAGCATGGAGAAGTGGCAGAGTACCACGGGGAGGTAGCGGAGTACTGGGGGGTGGCCGGGTAATACAGAGAGGTTGGCGAGTGAGTGCCTGGGCTTCTGCTGCGGCGGCGGTCGCGGTCGCGGTCACGGTCGCGGTCGCGGTTACGGTCGCGATGCCGCTCCGGAGATCGGTCCCGATTGCGCTCTGGACTGCTCTCGCTGTCGCTCTCAGAGCTCGGGCTCGGGCTACGGGAGGGCAGCACCCGCCGGTGGCGTTTGGCGCCAAAGCGTCCGAGGCCCTTGCCACCAAAGCGTGGCTTTGCGGAGCCGCTCGCCTCGCTGGCGATCGCCGACTTGTACCCCACCGTCACCGTTCGAGGGGCGACCTCGTTCTCACGCTCGGGCACAGGATTGTCGCGCATCGATCGCGATTTCGGGTCGTAGAAGGCAGACGAGCTTTCGAGACCACGCAAGTAGCGCGTCACAGGCTCGAAGGCTCGCTCCGTTTGCGGTGGGGCATCGCGCAGTGTGCCGTTGATTTGGGCTAACTGACGCAACTGAACCGATCGATGGAGCAGAGCGTCTGACGACTGGTGGCTCTCAGTACTCGGCGGAGCGCGAGTCACTGAGGCACCTCCGCCACGACCGCCGCCACGTCCTCCACCACGTCCTCCGCCTCGTCCGGCAGAACCCCGAACGTTGCTGGTCCTGGATTTGCCATGAAACTTGTGTGACAGAGCTCGGTAGGCTTCCTTGGGCGCCAGAGGCTGCTCTTGCTCGACAGCCATCCGGTCGTCGCGCTCTCCTTCATCGTCGTGGTCGTCACACTCTTCCTCATCATCATCACTACTGTCGGATGACGACGCTGACGAAGAAGCCGATTCCGATGACGATATGCATTCCTCGTCGTCCTCGACATTCGACACTCGTTGTTTCTTTCGCGGCCTCAAGCCGCTTAATTGAAGCACTTCTCGCTTGCCTCCCGAGAAGCGGCTCGACTTGGGCACGACGGCTTCGAATGACATGTAGTGCAGCTCGTCGAGATCGAGTTGTGCCACGAGCGAAGAGAATGACGGCGTGGCATCGGTGCTGTCGGCTCGGAGGTGCTTGCGGTCTCCCGGCGGGCGGTCCTCAATGGCCAAGAAGGCCGTGTGCTCGCACACCACTTGGTACTTGATGCTGAGCTCGATCATCGCTTGGCGCTGTTGCTTGCGAACCACGAGCTCCATGGCGGCATCGGAGTGCAGCTGTCCTTCGGCGTAGTCCTGCAACACGGCACGTGCTGCAAGGCGTGCCACGGTCGAGTGAGAGTGCGACGGCACGGTGCGCACGGCGAGCGCATGAGTGCTTACGAGCTGCGAGCACTCGTAGGCGCCGAAGCGAGCGTGCAGCGTGGCCGACGTGCAGTCGGGCGGCACCTCCAGAGCGTACACGATGCGGCGCTCGCCGGCAAACAGCGAGCCGAGCTGCCTGGGTGCCTGCTGCAACTGCTCGAGTGCCGTGCGTTCGTGCGTGTGCCACTCGACGCGAATATCGGCGAGTGACGGCTGTGCGCAGCGACGGAGTTGCCGCAGTACTTTGGGCGCCACCAACTGCCTCGGGTCGTTGACAAACTCGGCAGCACCGCCGCCAAAGCGGGACAGACTGCGCAGCAGGTGGCGATTGGGAGCGTCACCGACGCCAAAGGTGAACAACCGCGTGTGGCGGGCGTGCTTGGCAACCAGACCCTCGAGCTGCTCGGCATTCGGCAGATGTCCGTCGGACAGCAGCACAATGTTCCGCAACAATATCGGTGTCGCAGCAGCGTCACTCTCGCCAGCAGCGGAGGCAAGGAGCAGCACGCTCTGCAGTACCTGCAGCAGATCACTGCCACCGTAATTGCACGAGAGCGAGCTCACGAGAGCGTTGGCAGCGGCAATGTTGCTCTGCGAGCTCGACTCCGGCACGACGAACAGCGAGTCGACCGTGCTGCCAAAGAGCAGTATGTTGAACTTGCACGCGTGCGGCAGGTGCTCGAGCAGCACCAGCATCGTGCGCTGCAGGTCGTACAACGCGCTGCCCTTCATCGACGACGAGCAGTCGAGCAGGAACAGGTACTCGGCAGTGACGCCACTCGACTTGGCAAGGTCGCCGAATTCGAAGCGCGGATGGAAGGCCACCATGGCCGAGCGCTTGCCCGTGTCGGCATGCTCCTCGATCACCAGGCGCGGCTCGTTGGAGTTGAGCACGCGTATCAGCACCAGCAGGTCGGTCTCGTCGCTCGGGAGCTCGGCGGCGGTCCGGCCGGAATCCGAGGTAGAAGCGACATCGGGCAGCACGCGGATCACGGCCTTGGTCGCGGTAGCCTTGGTCTCGAGTCGGTGCGACGGCGACGTGATCTCGACAATGTCGTACGGCATCGATACCGAGATAGTGGCCGAGAAGGCGGCCGCAGCAGCGTCTGCGTCGTCGGCAGCAGTAGTCGACTGGTTGACGCGCATCAGGTGCGTCTGCATTTGTGCCTCGAGTGCCTGGTCGCGCTGCGCCTTCCAGACGCTCTTGGCGACGCGAAAGCACACGCAGTCGTCGTCGAGCGCGAGCTCGGTGACGTACGTGATCTTGATCAGCACGCTGGCTCGCGGCGGCAGGTTTCCGATCGTGAGCGAGAACAGCTCCGAGCGCTCCTCGGCCTCGAGCAGGTACGCGCCCTTGCCCTGGCGGATGGCGTTCTTGTACTCGGTGCGCGCCTGCTGCTTCTCCTTCACGAGGCCCACGACGTGGCGGTCGTCGATGAAGGCCTCGAAGCCGCACACCGAGGCGAACTCGTCGATCGGAAACACGTACTTGGCCTCGATCGCGACCGAGTGAGGGTTGGCAAAGTGCTGCAGCACCGTCACGGTGCCGGTCATGTCGAGCAGCTGCGCCGACACGTGCACCTGGCGCAGAGGCAGTTGGCGACCGCTGCGCTTGTCCAGCAGACCAGAGGCGGCATCGTCGTCTGCAGAGCCGCCGAGTTGAGCGCGGATCGCGTGGTGCTTCTCGCGCTCGAGGTCCTGCTCGAGGTTGCGCGGAGGCTCGGAGGGATCGTCCTCACTGCGGCTCGCTCGTGGTGCAACGAATAGAGGATTGCGACCGACCACAGCGGATGTGGAGGTGGGTCGTCGGCTGGCGGTAGCATCGTCTTGTGCAAAGCACACGAGGTACTTGAGGCGCTGCTGCGACGTGTCGTACACGGCGTACTCGTCGTCGAGGAACTCGGTCACCTTCGAGTCGCCGACGCCCGGAACTCCACGGACACTCTGAAAGCCGGTAGGTGGCGCTGCCAGCTCGTAGTGCGCCTGCTCGACCTCGAAGCAACGACCGAGAGCGACCTCAGCGAGGGCCATGATGCAGGTGCCTGCCGACGAGCGTGCGTTGCTGGCGTGGCAGTACTTGGCTGCCGTGAGCGCCGACGGCGAAAAGTAGATGCCAGCGCCGAGCATTCCGGCATCGGTGCGGTTGATGCCCTGCTGTTGCGCGAGCGTCGGGAGCACGAGGCCCCGCGACACGATGCCGAGCCAGTTGGCGGCGCGCGATCCGTGGAACAGCAGCTTGTGCGGCAGCAGCTCGTGCTGGAAGCGCTCCGACTCGCCGAGGCGTTTGATGCGGAAGACGCCTCGCACTTGAACCGATGCCGTGCTTGCCACGAGCTCGGCGATCGAGCGGAACTCGTCGCTCTCGGGCGCCACCTCGGTCAGCTGGCTCGAGAGCGCATTGTACTGCCGGTCGATCGGGCACTGGCCCGTGGCGCCGCCAGCGGCCTCGTTGGTCGAGAGCAGATCCTTGAGCAGCTGGCAGTCGCCGAACAGCTTGTGCGCTTGCTCGAGCGTCTCGATGGCGCTGGCAGTCGCACTCTCGGAGCGCGGTAGAATCGAGTAGAACTCGTCCGAGAGCTCAGAGAGGAGCCGGCGGTCAGGACGGCTCGATCGCAGCGTCTGTGCTACCTGCACGAGAACCGCCTCGGCGCGTTCGATCTGCGGCAGGGTCAGAACGCCGAGATGCGTCGCGAGAAGGCCCTCGTTGTTGCTCATAACGGCGAACGTGTCGATGGCATACGCTCCAGCATTGTCGTACAACGTGGCGACGAGATCCTGCACCGATTGCGGGAGCGACGAGGCTGTCGCGCCACTGCCGTTCTGCAGCGATCCACTCGCGACCGACGGCACACGGCGGTAGCCCTGCAGCGTGCGTTGCTTCACGAGCGCCGCCAGGGCCGCCTCGGAATCAGAGAGCGTCGTAAAGAACATGTAGCTCGCCAGGCCTTGCAACTTGCCCGAGTTGTTGGGATAGGCGCGCTGCATCTCGAGCTGCTCGGGCGACTCGTCGCGGAACTCGATGCGGAAGCGATGCGGCAGATTGGAGGCGTGCGCCACCGGCACAATGTGCAGCTCGATGATCAGGAGCTTGAGGCTCTTGTCGATACTCGAGCAGCGGCTGAGGATCTCCTTGCGCACGACCACGTATTGGTCGGGCTCGCTCGGGAAGCGAGGCATGTCTTGGTGGCCGTGCTGCCACACGCGAGGCTTCGCCGAGGAGCGGATACTCGAGCCAGTGGCGCTTGGTGTATCGTCGATGCGAATCGTTGCCAGGTTTCGCTGCTGCGCTCCCGAACCGCCATCGCGAGAGGAGGGTTCAGCAGCGCCAGCCTTGGCGGGAGACGGGAGAGCAAAGGTCGCTGGGTCGAGCAGCGCTCCCTGCTCGATCGACTGCTTGATGTACTCGAGCGGCACGATGCGGGTGCCGTACTTGCGCGCCGCCACGGCCTTGTACGACGCATCCTGGCGCAACTCGGCCTCGTTGGTGATGAGATGCGTCGTATGCTTGGTGATCATGTACGACACAAGGCCGCCAGCCGAGCGAATCATGGAGTGGATGGCTTGCTTCTCGGCCAAGCTGATGGAACCGAGAGCAAGCGACACGACACATGAGGCCAGTGGCAACGACGGGCCGGTATCGCCAGCCATCTCCCTCCCACACCAGCGAGCAAGCGAGCAGGGTGCGCGCGCGAGCAGGCGAGAGAACAAATGGCGACCAGTGCGGCACCGAGCGGGGTGATGAGGCGCGAGAGGTGCGCGCACGAGAGGAGCAGCGAGCGAATGAGCGATGCTCGGTTGAAGAACAGGAGCAAAGAACAGTACGAGCAATGGCGAGCTTAACTCAATGCAATCGATCTCTTGGTGGCGCACCAGAGCTGGTGTAGAGCAGCACTGGTGGTGGAGGGATTTATCGTCGTAGAGTGATTGCTGTAGTCGTCATGGGCAGAGTGATAGAGGAGGACGAGACGGTTGGCGGAGGAGGGAGGAGATTGTTGGTGTTACAGACGAGAGCGAGGCGCCTCTTCGCAGTCGGCGAGCATCTTGCGCATCGACGTGATGACCTGCTTCTGTGGGAAGAGAATGATGCGCGACGGGCATGCTCGCGGCGATGAGTTCATCACGTACTCGATCGAGTCCGTGACGTCCTCGTTCTGGATCAGGTCCTTGGGCGGCAAGAACGACGCCGGGCCGCTGCGGGTGCCCATGTCGTTGTTGATCAGACCCGGGCAGATGCAGCTGACCTTGATGCCGAGGTGGCGCACGTCCTCATAGACGCACGCGGCGAATCCGAGCAGACCCCACTTGGAGGCGTAGTAGGTCGCCGAGCCGCCGACTCCCGGTTGCACCACGACTGTGTGCAGCACGAGAACGAGTGAGCAGCGAGCAAGACGAAGAGCGCGAGATTGTGCGAGGTTGTACGTACCGATCGACGAGATGAAGATCACTGAGCCGCTGCCATTCTGTTGCATGTATGGCAAGGTCGTACGCGTAGCATGCATGCACGCTCCGAGATTGATGTCCATCACCTGGTTCCAGACTTCGCGCGACGACACGAGGCTCGAGCGACGGCGATTGACGCCAGCGTTGTTGATGAGCACGTTGATGTTGCCGAGCGACTCGACGCAATCGTGGATCGCGTTCTCGAGCGCATCAAAGTTCGCGACGTCGAGCGCATACGTCTTGACGCGCACGCCGTGCACCGTGCAGAGGTCGGCCGTCGCCTGCAGCTCGGTCTGCGAGCGCGCCACCAGCGCAAGGTCCCAGCCGCGTTGCGCCAGGCGGATTGCAGCATCACGGCCGACGCCGCGGCTAGCGCCCGTCAAGAACACGACTCGCCTGTCGCGCTGCACCTGACTGCGCACCGGCACCTCGTTGCGGTACACGAACAAGCGCAACTCGGCCACCGCTTGCACCTGAGGCTGCAGGTGGATCTCGGCCGGGCATGCAGTCGCCGAGCTGTTGGCCACATACATGCACGCGTCGGCCATATCTGCTGGCTACAGTGGCAGTATCGAATCATGGATCAGTCAGCGCAATCTCAATCGGATTGATTAAACGATCGTGATAGATTGCATCAGATCGAGATGAGATGAGCTGAGTTGAGTACATACGGCCAACATTTGCTGCGGCTGCAACGACACGTAGTCGCCAAACTGCGTGGCAAAATCCTTGCCCATGCCGTCGGACTCGATGAATCCAGGACAGATGGTCGAGCACTTGACGTTGTGGTTGCGCAGGTCCTCAAAGACCGCGCGGCCGAAGCCGTGCAGGCCGAACTTGCTCGTGAGATAGACGCCGGTGCCGGGCCAGCCGAGCTGCTGCGTGAGCCAGCTTGTGATGAAGATGATGGCGCCCTCGTTGTTGGCCATCATGTGCGGCGCCACGATGCGCGTCGCGTGCATGCCGGCGCGCAGGTTGACGTCAAGCTCCTCGTCGATGTCGGCGCTGTTGCTGCGATTGATCGTGCACCAGTGATGCACGGCGGCTGCGTGCACAAAGATCGCCAGCTGGCCCAGCTGCGCGATCGCCTCGTTGATGGCGTGCTCCATGCGCTCGGTGTCGCGCACGTCGACGACGCTCGACACGACGCGACGAGCAGGATGCAGCCGAGCGACCTCGCGCGCCGTGCCGACGAGCTTGCTCTCGGTGCGCCCGAGGATCGCAATGTCATAGCCGGCAGCCGCGAACGCCAAGCACAGCCCGCGACCGACTGAACCGCCACCACCAGTCACCAACGCAAACTTGCCCATCTTGTTGCAAGGTTCAATTCGATTGGATTCGATTGGTTGGGTTGGGTTGGGTTGAGTTGGGTTGGGTTTGGTGTATGGAATCGGTGTGGTGCTGGTGTGCTGGTGCTGTTGAGATCGAGAAGGCCCAGCTACTACGAACGTTCCTCTTGGATCACGAACACACCACGCGACCCAGAAGTGCCAATCTCAACCTCAATCAATCAATTAATCAACCAAGACCAAGACCAAGATCAATCAACAGTAACGGAGGAGGTGCTCGAGGGACGGCGGCAGCGAGCGAGTGAGCTCCTCTCGCTCTCGCTCTTCGCTCTCGTCCTCAGGCGGAGCCGCGTGGCACCACCAACCGAATATTCGCTCGACTGCTCCGAACCACGGGACCTACCGCGTTCCCTCCCTGCCCACCCAATTTAACTCGGCCGTGCGCTGTTCTTGTCGCTCGGTTGGCGCGCCTTCCATTCTTGTGATTCATTCATTGCGTGGTGCTGGAGCGCATAGAGAGAGTAAATTACGGTGCTGCGGGACGGGCAGCGTGTGAGAGTGCAGATGCATCGCTGATAACGGTGCTAGTTCGTGCGCACGAATGCGGCATCGCGGCGGCCGGTCCTACAGTCGCGCTGCTGGCTTCGAGTGTGCAGCGGGCGGAGCGTGAGAGCGCTCCTCGCAGACACGGTGCATCAGCAGAAACGCGCTCGCGAGACAGTTGGAGTACTTGCGAGCCTGGTGCACGAAGCTCGTGATGTTGATCTGCAGCCGGTCGTTCTTGATCATGTACCTGCCACATCGAACATTAAAGCTCGAATCGACACTCGCTGGTACTCGTACTTGCTGCCATCTCACGTACCCGAGGCCGAGGCCCTTGGCCACCACCGGGCCAAAGCCGAACAGGTCGAGCGCGTTTCCTCCGCAGTTGCTGGTCGACAGCACCGAGGCCGAGAAGCGGCTGTAGGCCGGGTCGCGGAAGATGGCTGGAATCTCGTAGAACGGCAGGCGATGCACGCGGATCTTGGCGAGGAGATACATGCCGTACAGGTGGCTGTGATGCGGTGCGCCTCGCCATCAGTGGCAGCTCGAGATGCGGCGGATCGAGGCGCTTGCACATCGTACCGGTCAACGCCCTTGCCCTCAGCGGCAGCGCGCGATTTCTTCGAGTGGCACTCGGTGGCTGCCTTGAGCAGCTTGAACTTCTCGTCGGCCGACATGGTGCTCCAATGCTCGGTGAAGGCGCGACAGAAGGCGACCGATTCGTCCGACACTCCGCGGATGGTCTCGGTGCGGCCTGCCATCAGACGACGATGAGTGAGATCGATCGTGATGCTGCACTACTGGCACACGCACCATGGAAGAAACGCTTGGTTTGGCATGACTCGTAGGTCGAGCCTTGCTGCTTGGTCAAGAGATAGTACGCCAGTTGGTAGGCCATTTGCACAAAGGCATCGGGGCTCAGGCTCTGTGCCACGATCCAGTTCTTGCCAAACTTGGTCCACTGCACAAGAGCGAGCAAACGACCTCGTGAGCGAGTGAGTCTCGTGAGACATGAACAAGAGACGTACCTCAAGGACGCTACTCTCAGTGCGCATGATAAAGGCATCGAACTCGTGCTGCGCATTCTGAATGGCAGCGCGCGACGTTACGTCCAGCGACCACGTGAGGCGCTTGGGCGTTCGCGACACCGTGGCTGCGAGCGGCTGCGCCTCGGGCAGGGCACTCTGCTTGGTAATGTCCTCGTGCACGCGCGTGGCGTAGTTGAGAACCGTGTGTCCGTCGTACGGCGAGTGCTCCATGTTGATGCCGGCCTTGCCGTTCGCCATGACGATCAGCTGTAGCTTGTCGAACCACCGATTGCGGCCGCGGTAGCCGTGCAGCATCGTGCGCGACACGTCGGCCATCGAGAGCCCGATCGACGGGTCGCCTCCGGTACCGAGGCCGACCTCGAACGAGCCGTCGCTCTCGGCGTCGAGACACAGAATGAAGAGCGCCGTGTCGATGGCGGTGATGTTGGCATGGTTGGCCGACAGCAGATGGGCGCGAGCCCTGGCCCACGTCTCGCGATGCTCGGTCGTCAAGAGCCCGACGCGCAGCTCCTCCTGCTCGGGGTTGCGCTCGATCTCGATGCGGAACGACTCGTGCTCGTCGACGATCGACTGCAGCGCGCTCGCGAGCTGCTCGCGCGACATGATGCCTCCACGACCGTCGATCACCTGCAGCTCCCAGAAGAAGCCACCGCGCAGCACGATGACGTGCTTCGAGTCGTTGTAGGTCAGGAGCTTGTCGCGCCCGGCGTTCGGAATGCGCGTCGTCGCGAACAAGCGACCGAACTGCGTCATGCACAGCGGCGTCGTGCGCTCCATGTCGGCTGGCAACGTCTGCTGGCGAATCAACTCGTAGAACTTGAGCGACGAGTGCGTCAATGCTGCTGCTCGCTCGACCTACACGATACACGCACGCAACCCATCGACGCATGTGCCACGCCATCATCAATCGATCAATCGATCCAATCGAATGCGAATGCGTCCTCATCATCAATGCAACCTACTTGATGCAACGTGTGGCCGACATCGCTCCACACAAAGAACGGATTGACGTTGATCGGTGCCGGTCCTCGATCCTCGAGATACGCGCTATCCCAGAAGCCCTCGAGCCAGCTGGTGGGCGTCTCGGCCGCCTGACGCTCGAGCTCCTCGTGCAGACTCTTGCCGGCGCCAGACTCCAGGAACTCCCTGCGTCCCAACCATCCGATCACCAGCGATCAGCGACATCCCAACGACCCATTCAACCATCGACTAGTTCGTTGATTCGATGGGCATCGGCATACTGGACGTGTTTCTTGGTGGCTTGGAACTCCTCGGGCGTCAAGAGCGGGTGCACCTGCGCGAGATATCGCGCCAGCGTATCTTGCAGCGGAGGAATCGGCAGCCGCGGCAGCGTCGCCACCTCGAACGCTGGGAACGGATTACGATTCGCCATGTGTCGATACGGATGGAGTGGCGAGGGATGTGAGCAAGTGGGAGTAGTGAGGCAGTGAGGCAGACGATGGGCTGCGTGTGGCGTGGCGTGCGTTGCGAGCGAGGCAGCGAGCAGAATGCGCGAAGCTCTCGCTGAAGCTCGATCGATCACGCAGGAACCGCGCAGAACCCAGCGATCCTCACGCGATTGAAGTCAGCGAGCTCATTCTCGACTCGATACCGCTCAGTTCATTGATACGAGTGGACGTTTCTTCTTTGTGATTCGTGCTTGTTGCTTTGGGGTTTGGTGGTGGTGGTGGGGAGATTGGTTTGAACTGGCAGCTTGAGGAGTCGTTCAAAATTGAGAGGCCGCGATCGAGATATCGGTCGGTGCTGGCAGCTCTAGCGGAGAGCAAGGGCGTCCATGTGGCGCTTGTACTCTTCGAGCGTTCCGTTCCAGCGTTGGACCGTGCCGTCTTGAACCTGCCAGATCTCATCGCAAACCAGCGAGATCAACCTGTGTGACAACGATCGAGTCGAGTAAGTCGTGGTTGAGCGAGCAGTGCAGCAACTGCTGGCGCAGCATTTGCATACCGTTGGTCGTGACTAATCAACAACAAGCCTCCTTGGAAGACGCTCAGCGACTGTGCCAGACCCTCGATGGTCTCGATATCGAGATGGTTCGACGGCTCATCGAGTAGCAGGATGTGAGGCGTGCTCATGGCCATGCGCGCAAACACGACCCTGCTCTTCTGACCTCCCGAGAGCATCGCCATCGAGCGCAACGCAATGTCACCCGTGATACCGTATTTGCCCAAGCTGTGTGCGCGAGTGCATGCCGGTGAATGAGTGATGAGCTCACGAGTGAGGCGCCGAGTCGAACGTACTGTGTGCGAATGTCCTGGTTCGGGAGCGACGGGTAGAGCGAATGAAAGTACTCGAGCGGCGACACGTTCATGTCCAGTTGGTCGACAAAGTGCTGCGAGAACGTGGCGAATCGGAGCTTGGAGTTGCGCACTACCTCGCCGCGACTGGGCTGCAGCTCGCCCGAGAAAATCTTGAGCAGCGTCGACTTGCCGCAACCGTTCGGACCCACGAGTGCCACGCGCGATTCGAGATCGATGCCAATGTTCACGTCGCTGCATCATTCACCACGATCAGCAAATCAGCAAATGCGATAGGCGAGCGAGCGAGTGAGTGAAGCAGTGAACGAACCTAAACAACGAAGGTTGGTCAGGATAGCCAAACGACACGTCGATGAACTGCAGAATGGGCGGCGACAGTTGCTCGGGATCGGTGAACGGCAAGTAGACGGCGTCCTCCTCGACGATGGGCGAGATGACCGTCATCTTCTCGAGCGTCTTGATGCGGCTCTGTGCCATGCTGGCGCGCTTGGCGTTGTAGCGGAACTTGTCGATGAACTTTTGAATGTGCGCTCGCTGCATCTGCTGCGCGTCGAAGGCCTTCTGCATCATGCGGATCTTCTCGGATGCCACCTTCTCGAACGCGTCGTAGTTGCCCTTGTAGTACGTGAGGTCCTTGTTGTACAAATGGATAATGTCGGTCGCGACGCCGTTCAGGAACTCGCGCTGATGCGATACGATCAACAAGGTCGCCGGCCAGCTCTGCAGGAATCGTTCGAGCCAGATGACGGCATGAAAGTCCAAGTGGTTGGTGGGCTCATCCTACACCATCACCATCACGATCACGAGGACGACAAAGAGCAATGCCATTCCGATTTGATGCGTTAGCTTGCGATTCGGCTCGCGAGTCACGTGAGTGTGCGTATACCAGAAGCAAAATGTCAGGTCGACAGAAGAGCGCGCGAGCGAGCGCAATCCTCATGCGCCAGCCTCCCGAGAACTCCTTGGTGGCCTTGTCTTGCATCTCTTGCGTGAACGAGAGACCGCTCAGGATCGAGCGCGCGCGCGACTCGGCACTGTGCGCATCGATGGCCTCCATGCGGTCGTACAGCGCCTTCAGGCGGTCGGTCGATCCTTGAATCGAGTGGAGATGCTCCTCCTCGCGACGCAGCTCCATCAGCTCGCTGTCGGCCGACAGCACGGCCTCGACGGCCGTCGTGTCGTCGCCCATCACCTCCTGCTCGACGTGGAGCAGCGAGAGGTTCGACGGGATCGGGATCTCGCGCGACGCGATGTGGCGCATCAGCGTACTCTTACCGCTTCCGTTGCGACCCACGAGACCGTAGCGATGTCCATACGAGAGCTGAAACGATGGCGATACCGGTCAGCAGAGTGATACGAGCACACGACCGCCAAGGACAAACACGCACCTTGAGCATACTGGCGTTGATGAGCTGCAATCGACCATACGCCAAGCCGAAGTTCTCGACGCGCACGTCCTACACGAGTCGTAGCAGCCGTCATCGTGGTATCGGTCATATCATCCGAGAGACATTCACGGTCAGCAGAGCAGCTTCGTGATCCAAAGCGAGCACAAGACGTACGCGGCAACCACTCGCATCAGTGGCTCGCTGCAAGGTCGTTCCCGAGAGACTCTGCGCTCCGACGCCAGCCTTCTCCAACTATAAACGCCATCGTCGTCACAATCACCGTCAACTCATAGCAGTCCCCTGATACCATCGATCGAGCGAGCAGCTCTTCGAACCTGGCGAGCCTTGCGAGCGAGCTCGCGTCGCTCACGCTTCTCGAGTCGCTCGCGTTGCTTGGCCTCGAGCGCCTCGAGCTTATCGACGTCGACCAACGTCTGGTCCTCCTTCTGCTTCAACCAATCGAGTCCCGTCGATCCATCGCCAGACATCTGCGCCACGTTGACCGGCGCCGCGAGCAACACCGACTTGCTCACGCGCGTCGCCACGGGCTCGAGCGCCGCGAACACCTCGTCGCACAGCGCCATCGCCTCCTCCTCCGAAGGCACGACATCTGCCAGATACCCGAGCAGTGAGACGCAGCCTTCGTGTGTTGTGTGCCTGACGCCAACGATGGTTGTGCGCCCGCGTACCGGCCTCGACCAAGAACGGCGCGCCGATCGCACCAAAGTCCTCGGGCGCGATCTCGGGGTCGGACTCAATGATCGAGCACAGGTACTGCACGATGTCGTCGTCGACCTTGTTCTGCGAGATGCGCATGAACTCGCGTCGAAAGTCCTCCACTCGAGACATGACGGGTGGTGGCGATAGTGAGAAGCGGAGTGGAAGAGAGCCGGAGGCGCGGTGTGCGTGTGTGGGTCGACGACAGCAGGTGCGCGCAGGAGCGAGGCAGCAGCAGAAGAGGACCGATCACACGCGATCGCTGCTCCTCGTTGTTGTTGTTTCGCTTCCTCACATCGAATCAATCAATCTCTCATATCAACCAATCAATCTCATATCAATCAATCAACCTCAAATACCAATCAATCAATCAATCAATCTCATCAATCAATCAATCAATCTCACGTATCGATCAACCTCACGTATCGATCAATCTCACATATCAATCAATCAATCTCTCGTATCAATCAATCAACCTCACGTATCAATCAACCTCTCGTATCAACCAATCAATCAATCACATCAATCAATCAATCAATCTCACATATCAATCAATCAATCAATCTCGCCTCAACGATGTATCCAACACAACACTCGACAATGCGTCCGACTACAGCGACGACGACACCAACAACAGCGCAGGCACCTCACCAACTCCCTCGCCCGATACCGATCCCTCTGCCTGTGCCAGTCTACGTGCCAATGACGCATCCCAGCTCGCCCTACGCCACAGCGCCCGCTGTATCATCCAGCACCGACGACTCGCTGCTGTATCAGCCGCCGACCTTCGTGCCGCTCGCTGCGCCACCTGCACAGCATCCGAACCCCGCACAACCACGACCGGCATCGACTCCCTCGGCACCATCGCAGTCGGCGTACTCCTCGGTGCCTACTCGACCTCAATCCAGTGTCACCTCGTCAACACAGGCTCTTGCTCAAGCTCGAGCTCAATCAACTGAATCGAGTGATGCTCGATCGAATGTCACGTCTGTGGCACAACTCGAGGCCAAGACGCCATGGCTCAATGAGTTGATCTCTCGCATCGCTGATGAGATCGAACAGCACAATCGAGAGAAGGCTCGAGCCAAGGACCTCGCTGCTGCTGCGCCAGCTTCATCGCAATCGCAACAACAGCCACCAGCACAACCAGCAGCAGAGAACCAAGGCGGACTTCGAATCGTGCGTGCCGTCGTGCTCGAGACCGGCTCGCAGATCTCGAATGTCGTGTCGGTACTATCGAATGCCAAGATCACGTGGTCCACTGCTGCATCGCCATCGTCATCGTCGTCAGCACCCGCGAATGCGCCATCGACAGCTGCGTCGAGTTCGACACCGCCACCGAGCATCCTGCCATCGTTCCTCCCACGTGAAGTGCAGTTCTCGCAAGACGAGTACGCTCGATTCCTCGAGAGGCTTGCGTGTGCTCCCGAGATCGCGCGATACATCGACACGTACGCCTGCTGATGGTGCTGGATGTCGCTCGAGCCGCCTCACTAACAGTTCACACTGCTGCAGCTTCGCCGTGCAATTCAACGCCGGCTCTCCTGTGGTCGAGAGCACACCCCAGCCAAGTGCATCAGCTTGCGCTCGAGAGAGCCCTGCCGTCGAACCAACGAGCACCGGCGAATCACTGCGATTGAAGCAAAGCGCTCAGGTCAACAAGATCATCGACACGGCGCGAGTGATGATCCGCAATCACCCGGCGTTTGCGGCCTACCTGCCGACCGTCACGTCGGTCACGCTCAACAACTGCCTCGAGAGCTACGTGGCACGGCTCGTGTACGCCAAGGCCTTCCAGCCGTCGAACGAGATCGACGCCGTGATGGAGCGCGACGCTCGGCTGTACGACAAGATAGCGCGCTTCCGATTCGTGACGCTGCAGCATCTCGAGATCAGCGAGCGCCTCGTATCGCTGCCACGAAACCAACCGACGCTCGAGCAGGCACAAGAGTGGCTGCTGCGCCTCACGCGCCTCAAGACGCCGCTCGAGAAGATGCAGGCCATTCTGCAATGCTGCTACATGATCTACTCGGTGCTGCAGAGCAACATGGCGACCACCAGGAGTCCGTCGCGAGCCAAGCAGCCGTCCGCGCAGCAGCCGGGCGGCGAGTGCGGCGCCGACTGCTTCGTGCCGGTGCTCGTGTACGTGATCCTCAAGGCCAACCCGCCGTGCCTCTTCTCGAACATCGAGTACCTCAGCATGTACCGGCATCGCTCGCTGCTCACGGGCGAGAGCGCCTACTACTTTGTGACGTTCGCCGGCGCCGTGGCCTTCATCGAGAACCTCGATCACACGTCGCTCAAGCTCACGTCCTCCGAGTATCTCGAGCACTTTGGCTCGGCAGTCAATCATGGAGAGTTGCTGCAAGCCATTCGCGCCGTGCCTCAGGAATCGAGCAACAAGCCTGCTGATTCTCAACAGCCACCTCAAGAGCCGCAACCACAGCAACAGCAGCAGCAACAGCAGCTGATCTTCGATCCTCTACCGCCGCTCGATCAGCCACAACCTCCAGCGATCGAGGAGGAGCCTGCAGCACCAACTCCAACTCCTGATCAAGTGGCAGTGGCACCAGAGCAAGAAGCAAGCTCCACCGAATCGTCGAAGCCAGAGAGTCCGGAGATTGAATGGGTACGCTCGGGAGATGAAGCAGACAGCAGCGCGTCGCTCACTCACTCGATCGTGTGCAGACGGCACCAGCGAGCACCTACCGCTTCATCGCCACCAAGTCGATCGACGAGCTGTCGCGCCAAGAGCTCGAGCAACTGCTCGCCGAGTACAAGCGCCTGGCTCAAGTGGAATGGTCGCTCAAGCAAGAAGCCATGAATGCCAGCAGCTTGCAGCGCTGGTCGTAGAACCATTGGAGGTTACGCTATGTACATTTCGATCGTATGTAAATGAGCACGAGAGTGAGAGAGTCATACACGCTTGTAGCGCGTGCATTCGTGCGTGATCGAGCATCGTGATGTTAGATAAACACCAGCGCACGGTTGCCGTAGCCGTAGTCGGCCTTGTGGGCGTCGTACAGCGCCTGCAGGTGCAGCAGGTACTTGTGGTGCGCGTCGCCCAACTGCTCGGGCGTCGGCTCGGGAATGTGGCCGAGATCGAGCGGAGCGCCGATGACCGTGTCGATGCGATGTCGGCGTGGCAGCAGGCCCACGTCGTAGTTGAAGACGCCGCGGCCCTTGACGAGCGGGAACGCGACGCCGACGAGGCTGTAGAGCCAGTCCTGCACGCGACGAAGGCGCGAGCCCTTGGGATTCGAGACTTGGTCGAAGATCTCGTTCTCGCCGAACGAGAACACTGGCACCACCGGGCAGCCATGCTTGAGGGCCATGCGCACGAAGCCTGCAGCCGACGTGAGCACGTGAGACATGAGCGTGAGAGGCACACGACATTCGCGATGGCACGTGGCGTAGGAACAGTACCTTGACGTCGCTGGAGCGTGAGGATGATGTCGCTCTCGGGCACGGCATTGAGCGCCTCATGAGCGCCACCCGGCACGATCAATGCCGATAGCTTCTTGGAGGCCAAGAGGTTGCTCACCGACTCGCGCGACGAGTCCACGAGGCCCATGCCGAGCACGAACTCGCGCCAGAACGGAACGTAGAAGTTGATCGGCAGCGTCACGGCACGTACGTCGATGCCTGCGTGAGTCGCGTCAACCGGGGTGCCCTCCAGATGCGAACACCGCGATGAGCAGCTCGCAACGAACCAGGGAAGAGCTTCTCAAAGCTCTGTGGGCCATTGCCTTGGCCCAGGACGTTAGCCCACACGCCAGCGCTGATGATGCCGTGCGGATGCACAGCGAACACGTAGTTCCTCGCTGGATCCAAGTCGACCCTGTGTGTGAACGACCGATCAGCCAATGTGGCGCCATCGAGAGCTGGCTCACTCTCTCGCTCGAGCATCAACGCACGTCTTGACCACGTGAGCTGGATAGTAGCTGGCGTAGTACTTCCACATGCGCATTCGCTGCAGCCACGGGAACTTGCGTCCTCCCCTGCTCGAAGCCTGCTCGCCGACGCGGATATGAAGCCACCGACAGCAGGACCGCCCGCCGCACCACGTTAGCGACACCTCGATGAGCAGTGCTATCAGTCACTCGCACGCTCTCGCACCTTGTCGAAGAACCACACCCACGTGAGATAGGGAATCATGAGCGGCCATGTGAGCGGCGACACGAGGCAGATGAACAGCACGAACAACGACGCGAGAGCGAGCAGCAGCATCGCCAGCACTGCCAATGTCTGCAGCCTTCGCTCAAAAGGCACGCTCAAAGGTGCGAGGCGAACCATTGTCGTGGTGTGGTGGTGTGTGTGTGTGTGTACGAGCTGGAGATAGCTTGGGAGGTAGCTTTGGTATTGGGAGGGAGCGAGAGAGATGTGAGCGAGGCAGCGGCAATGAACGAATGAATGCGCGGTTTCTTTGGATGCGGCTTGTATGACCCAACAACAACAACAAGCAACAAGCAGCATCAAGCAAGCATCGCAAACACTGACGTCGGACGACGAGAGCTCGAGTGGCACCACGCCTGACTCGAGTTGGTACTCGAGCGAGCTCCTGGACAGGCTGCTAGACGGCGCTCTAGTCGACCACCACCGACCAGGGATGGTTCGGCACCTCGCCGTACTGGATGGCCATGATCTCCTCGAGCAGTCGCGAAGCGATCGGACCGGCCTTGGCGGCTGGGTTGGCGGTATCGAGCGGGATTTGGTATAGCTGTTGGTTGATTGGCGCGTTGGATTGTGAGCAACGTACGATCAACCAGCAGTACCGATCGAACGAGATACGTACTTTGTCGTTGTACTGGATGCCCTTGACAGGCGCCACGATGGCAGCGGTACCAGCACCAAAGAACTCGAGCAGCTATAGCGTTGTTGCGTGTTTGGTGAGTGTTGGTACACGCATTCATGCACAACACCCGTCCGTGCTTCCGAGAGAGGTAGAGAGGCAGCACGTACTCGCTTCTCCTCGAGTGCCTCGAGCACGTCGTGGATCGTGTACGGGCGCTCCAAGACAGAAATGTCCTTCCAGTTCTTGGCGAGCTGCAAGATCGAGTCGCGCGTCACGCCGGGCAGGATCGTACCATCGAGCGGCGGCGTGATCAGCTCGCGTGCGCCGCTCTTGTTCTTCCACACCGTGAAGGCGTTCATGGTGCCGACCTCGGTGATGTTGTGCTTCTCGCCAAAGAGCCAGAGGATCTGTGCGAAGCCGTCCTTGGCCGCGAGCACCTGCGGCAAGATGCCCGGCGCGTAGTTGCTGTAATCGATCGCGAACGAGTGAGCAGACTGACGACACGATCAGGATCGATGCGCCGCAACGTACCAGCCGAGCTTCGTGTTGCCGGTGCCTCCAGGCCAGGCGCGCACGTATTTGTCCGAGGCAAAGAGGTTCACGGGCTCGAAGCCCGACGCATAGTACGGTCCCACGGGCGAGAGGATGACGTACAGCAGCGCCGAGTTCGACGGGCCGACTCCGAGCGAGTCCTGCGTGCCGATCAGCGTCGGGCGGATGTAGAGCGAGTATCCGCGCTGGCGCGGAATCCAGTCCTTGTCGATACGCAGCAGCGCCTTGAGGCACTCGATCAGCTGGTCGCCGTCAAACTCCTACAGCGCCAACGCCAACACGAGAGAGAGGGAGCAGCCATCGACGAAGCGAAGGAACGTGTGAGCGATTCGTGTGAGCCACTCGGTCGATCGATCGTTCGCTCGTTCGTACGGGCAGCTGGATGCGACGCGCCGAGTTGTTCAAGCGCTCCATGTTGCGGTCCGGACGGAACAGGCGGATCTTGCCAGCGGCGTCAATGTACGCCTTCATGCCCTCGAAGCACTATCGAGTTCGAGATCGAGATCGAGGTCGAGATCGAGATCGAGTTTGGTAAGGTAACTGGCTGCGCCCGTGTCGCTCGAGCAGCAAGCGCCACGTACCTCGATGGCATAGTGGAGACTGTTGCTCGCGGGGCTGAGGCTGAGGTTGCCGTACGGCACGATGGCCGGCGCGTCCCAGCCCGAGTCCTTGTGGTACTTGATGGTCAGCATGTGGTCGGTGAACGTGCGGCCGAACACGAGCTTCTCCTTGGGCAGCTTCTCCTTGGGGCTCGAGGTCTTGGTGATGGTCAACTTGCTGGCCTACATGACGTAAGAGAGGGAGAGGCACCGAGTATGTCACGTCAGCGATGGTCGATGGGGGTTCGTGGTTGCCAGTCGCACGCACATCCAACGGCGCCAAGGTCGCCATAGCGCGACGCAGCGTCATGGAGGACGACGACGCAGCGACGACGCGACGAGAGAGAGCACGAAGCATCGTGATGAACGAGCGAACGAGTGCTGGAGTGGAGTGGAGTGGTCTTGTAGAGCGATGCCGCGAGTGCCGAGAGCGAGACAGGAGGCAGCAGCAGCAGGCAGCAGCGAAGCGAATGATGAGTCGAGAAAGGTCGAACCAGAGAAGAAGCCTCCTCTCGCTCGCTCTCAGTGCTCGGCCTCTGCGTTCGCGATGCTTGCTTCCCTCCTCGTCGGGCTTGCGGAGTAACCCGCTCTCCTTCACTTTGGAATGTAAGCCAGCCAGCCCCCGGTCATGCAATCAGTTGGTCTTGGAGCGGGTGGCGCTCCACATGGCTGATGGGCTCCCTGGGCCAGTGAATGGGGGCAGCTCTCCCGAGGTTCGCTTCGGTCAGCGGACCCAATTAATCCCTCGCGTGAGATGGAGAGAAGAGTACACAGGTAACCTGCCTCACGGAGCTTGGAATCCGATCCACAAATCACAACGAGTCCCGGCTTTCTCACGGTCGTGAGTACCGAACATCGCGTGACACGCAGACGAGCGCGAGAGGGGGGCAGAGATTAAGGAAGAGGGATCATCGATCGGCTGAGCGGACTAAAGATCTCTCGATCGCCGGATGAATGTTCGGAATGAACGATCGATCGAGCGAGAGAAGAATGATTGGACGATATCGCTCACTCATTCGCTCACTCATTCGCTCTCCCCCTCTCTAACACCACACTCTCTCACTCTCTGGCACGCTCTCTGCTACTCGTACCCGACTCTCGTGTGGCATGAGTACCGTCGGCTTTCTCTCGCTCCTCGATCAAGATGAGACCGAGCGATTCGAGGAGCAGCTGGCGCAGAAGCGTGCCGCCGTGAACCTGCCGCCGTATCTGCGGCCTTCAGCTCTCCCGGCCATCGACGTACACCTGGTGTTCGGGCCGCGTGCGACCGGCGGACAGAAGCCGAGCGCCAGCGAGTGGGACCTGTATCTCCATTGGCTCAGCGACATTGTCCATGCGCCAGAGCGCGTTCGACAGCGCGAGCAGCGCGATCGCGGCAAGCTGTCGGCGCGGCTGTGTATCTTCCTCGCCTTCCTGCGCCTGGGCTTCCCGCCGTCGAGCATCGTGCCCAAGAACTTTGGCACCGATCGAGCGTGGCGCGAGCGCAACCGCAAAGCTTGGCACACTGCCACGTGGGTCGACGTTCCGTTGATGCAGGGCAAGTCGTCGGGCCTCGCGCTCACGAGCGCCTCGTACGTCTGGTGGGCGCAGCCGACCGCTGTCACGATACCTCTCAGCGCCGCGATCGACTCGCTGCCGGTGGCGCGCGTGTGCCACCGAATGCAAACCTCTCCGGTCTTTGAAGACGAAGACATGCAGCAAACGCAGTTCGATCTCGATCGCACGCACTTGGTGCACTTGTTCCTCGGCGTCGCGACCGAGGACGAGGCGACTCGCGAGCTCAAGCAGCGCCACTCGAACTGGGAGTCGGCCGCCATCGAGGGCTTCATCAACAAGATGATCCTCACCGACTCGTCCGAGAGTCCGAACAGCTCGCTCTCGGTCGATGACGGCGTATCGTTGCGCGAGGGCATACTGCGACGACGCTCGAAGCTCGGTGGCTGGAGGAAGCGCTACTACACACTCACTGGTGGCAATCGCGTGCCTGGTATCCTGAGGTATCTCCATCGCAACGGCGCACGCGCGCTCTTTGGATGATGACTCACGGCGCTCATGGTGATATTGGAATGGTTCGCTCGGTGGCGTGTGCCGTGCCGTGTGCTCTCGAAACAACAGCGAGTACGAGACGTCGGACTCGTTCCAACCCAAGCATGTAGTGTACCTCAAGACCGCCACCGTCACCGAAGCCAAGCTGATCAATGGCAAGACGGCTGGCCCCTTCGTGTTCGCCATCAATCGACGCAACAAGCACCCTATTTATCTCAAGGCTCAAGATCAACGTGAAATGACATCATGGATCTCGGCGATGGTGGTACGTGCGCGCCATCGACGGCGTCGCTTGGGTCTGTGACAGCCACGTTGCTGACGTTACGTACCACGCATGGCGTTACAGACCTACACTGACATTCCCAACATGGATCTGGACCTTGAAATGTTCTCGACCGCTTCGTTGTCATGCGGAGAGAACGGCAAGATCATCGACGTGAATCCTGCAGCAGAAACGGTACGAGTGTGCATAATGCTCGTGCGTGTGTGTCCGATCGAAGGATCCAAGTGAGCATTTGCTCGATCGCTTGCGTAAAACTCACGCGATCAATCTCGATCAATCAATCCTAATCTCCTTCGTGTATTTGTGCGTGTGTGTAGCTTCTCGGCTATCGAAAGGAGGAGCTCGTGGGGCGCAACGTCAAGATCCTGATGCCGCCTCAGATCGCCAAGCACCACAACAAGTACATTCGTGAATACCTCAAGACCTCTCGCTCCAAGTTCATCGGCAAGCCGCGCATCGTGCCGGTACTGTTACGCAACGGCACGCAAGAGCAGATGCAGCTCTGTGTCGGCGAGTACTTTACACGCAACACTCGGCGCTTCTTTGCGACTCTCTGCGCCGAGGTGTCGCTGCTACCCGGAGACATGCTGCCGTCTCCTGGTTCGAGCACGCCCAATTCCGACGCCTCCAGCAGCACTATTTATCCCTCGGGCAAGACGGAAGACGACGTGACCGGTTCAGAGTGGAGCGACGAGGACGACGAAGAGCTCGAGTTCTCACTCGCTATCGAAACCACCACGGCAGTCTCGTCGACCACCACAAGCTCGACCTCAACAACGACCTCGAGTTGGGTATCATCGACATCCTCATCGGCATCATCATCATCAACAACAACAACATCCGAACTCTCCTCGTCTCCATCCTCCAAACCCACGTCCGCTTCGATACCAAGCATCCCTGCTTCATCACATCACGTGTCGTCTTGGTCGAGCGCTGTAGCACCTTCGTCACCAGCAACCTCCTCACGCTGGAACTCACGATCCAACTCGACTCTCGTACTTCCGAGCGGCTCTTCAGCGGCTGGCACTCCACGCTCGATGAACTCTGACTCGACAGAACCAAAAGACAACAACACAGCCAGTTCTTCGGGTTGGCAAGCTCGGCGGCCGGCTCGAAGTGACAGCGTCGGCTTTCTGACGCGCAAGAGCGTGCCCGTACTGCAACCTCCATCGTCGTGATCGACGCACTCGTTGCGAATAAATTGTAAACTGAGCGTGTCGAGCATGTATTTCTCTAACACAATATCAATACTGTGCAGGTTACAACAATGGAATGCAATGACAATATGATGTACAAATGGGATGGTTGAGAGTGTGAGCGCCGAATGAGACAAGATTACACGAGTGCAAGAGAGAGAGAGAGAGAGAGAGAGAGAGAGCAGGCAGAAGGATAGGAAAGGAACTGTTGTCGTTGGAATGGGGTGTGTGCGTGTGGGATAGCAGTATCTCGAACAAGTGGTGTGCAGTGCGTTCTACAAGGATTATCGACGACAATAGCTACAAAAACGAACAAGGCTCTTTCGAGCAACGAGGCCTCAGAGCTCTAGACCGTAGGAAAGTCCTCCTCGTCAAAGATCAGGTAGCCGCCGAGGCGGTGGGCCTCTTCCTCCTCTTCGAGCTTGAGCAAGTCGCAGAACGGCACGTTGCTCGTGAGGTAGGGCACGATCAGGCCGTACTTGGGACCGCTAGTGTTCACCAGCGACTGGAAGCTGCTGTAAAACGTGTCGCGGTACAGTAGCCTAAACGACGTGCGCGTCCCGTGTTAGCGAGCTCATGGATGCGGGTCGATATCGGCGGTGGCGCGTGCGTACCCTTGGCCAGGAGTGTTTGGAATCAGCTCGTGCACAATCATTCGCTGGCGATTGACTCGTGACACGCAAAAGTTGCCAAAGTTGTTGCCACTGAAGCGGAACAAGAACGAGCCGATCGGCTGGCGTGCGAGCTTGTCTTCGGCATCCACGGCATCGAGCGCCACGTGGAACGACTGGCACTCAAAGATTTTGAGGATGCGAGCGAAGAAGCCATCATCGAATGGTGCAAACCAGCCGAGTAGCTCTCCCCAGCGTTTCAAGTGCACCATGCCATCTTGCTTGTCTGTTTGAGAGAGAGAGAGAGAGAGAGAGAGAGAGAGAGAGAGATGAGTGAAGCACCAAGCCAGAGAGACGGAGCGAGGCAGCCGCATACCAAGAGCAAGTGCTTGTAGGCACCGCAAATCGCGCCGCGTGAATGGATTGCTTGGATCGAAGCTGTGAGCTTGCACCACCGCAGCTTGGAAGCTCTCCCAACTCACCTCGGTGGCCCGGTATCCAAAGAAGCGGTTCCACAAGGTCTGGCGAGGTGATCGTGAATAGCGCGATCGACAAGCACTGGCAAGCATGGCGATGGTTACGTACATCATGTGGCGACCAGAGCTGGAAACGTATCGACGCCATACGCTCAGAGACGAGGCACTCCTGCATGATGTGCTCGAGCTCGGTGACGATCGTATCAAAGTTGGGCCGCTGTGCAGGATCCTCGTGCCAGCAGCGTTGGAGGAGCGACGCGAGACTCGAGAGCATCTCGGGCGGAATCGGCGGACGGAATCCCTCGAGCACGCGGTTCTTCAAGTCCGGGAAGCGCTTGGGAGCAAACTTGTTGAACTGCACGCAAGTGGCAATCTCCCAGAGCGCGATGCCGAACGCGAACACGTCCGACTCGGCCGACGTGATGTTGCGCGAGAGCGTCTCTGGAGCACAATAGAGCGCCGTTCTGCCCGGGGGATTGCCAACAACCAAGTCAGTACCACGACACAAGGGTGCACGCGAGCATAGGAACGGCGCCTCGGCAAACACGAACCCGGTCTCGTCCTGTTGGCAACGTTGCCCATCGAGCAGCAGGCTCAATCCAAAATCACACACTTTGACGTTGCCGTGGCGGTCGTAGAGAAAGTTGGCAGGCTTCAGGTCTCGGTGCACCACGGTCGGCGAGTGGTTGTGCAACCATGCCACGCTGTACACGGTGGGTGGTCGCAGTCTCTACTGTCAGTAGGGCGCACACGAGCAAAGCCAGCGAGCTTGCCCGTACCCTCGTGCAGCATCGCGGGCCCATTGGATGCGCATCGACAAGGGAGCTGGCGGAGGCCCGACGCCGATGCGACTTCGACTCCTCGAGCGCGTCGACGTGCGACTCAACTGCTCGACTTTGGGGAGCAGTTCGAGCAACGAGTCGAACGCCACCGGCAACGTCTTGAGCCGCGTCTCGATGTCGCCCTCCAGTAGTTCGGTCACTGCACACGAGCAACGACGTGAGCGCGTGATGGTCGACGACAGTCAGCAGCCAACGCACCGATCAAGATGGTATCGGACTGTACGCAAGCGCCCATGAAGAGGCACAGGTTTGGATGGTGGATTTGACTGCCGGCACCAATATCCGTGAGCGAGGGACGGGACATCAGCGAGCTGTCTCGCACGCAAACGAGCTTCGTACCTGACGATCTCGACCTCTTGCCGTGTCTTCTGGACATCGACCTCACCGGCACCGAGGGCTTGCTTCACCGCGACTTCGGTGGATCTACACATCCATCGATCCATCCGCGCGTGAGACAACGAGCAACAGCAGCAACAACGAACGAGCAACAAGCATCTCGGTACCTGCAGAAGCCGCGATAGACGCGAGCTTGTGCACCACGACCAATCTCGGCACGTAGTTCGATCTCGCTGTTGGCAATGTGCGGGCATTGATGGTAGCGAGTGAGGTAGTAGAGCTGGCGTGATTGCGGCGACGACGGGAGCTCCTCAGGCTCGGGCAGCTGCTCGAGCCGACGATCGAACAGCTGCTCGGGCTCGACCTCGCCCTCGGGATGTGGATGCAGAGGCGCAACCGGCGAGCGGGATATCAGCTGCTCAGGCGAGCCGCCACGTAGCAGTTGTCTCTCGGCCTCCTCTCTCCGCTTCTGCTCGGCGAGCTGTTTCATGAGCAACATGATGGTGGAGATGGAGCGTGGAACAGTAAGAGAAGCTGCAGAACGAGCGGCAAATCGCGATGTTCGAGCGAGAGTAGCAGGCCTCTCCGACCAACTGACAGCTTGGATGGAGGTCTAGAACGCAGGGATAACGAAAGAGTGCCTGTAGATGCCTCCTCCTCGTGTAGTTGCTCCGCCACACGCACACGCACGCAGAGAACGAGAGAGTGAGTGGCGCCGAGCTCGCGGCGAAGAAGAGAAGAACACCCGAGACCGAATACGAGAGCGGGAAATATCCTCGCAGTCTCGCAATCTCGCGATCTCGCGAAATACCGAACTACTATATAGGCATGCGATTCTGTGGGGTACTGTCACTCTTTTTCGATCTCTCTCTCGATCTCTCACTCACTCACTCGCTCGCACACCATGAGCCACAACGCCTATCGTCTCTCGTGCCGTGGCTACAAGCTCGACAACAAGGATGGCCTCTTGGGAAAGAGCGGTACCGTCCCCTTCACCTCATATCGCCCTCTCTCTTTCTCTCTCTTTCTCTCTCTTTCTGGCAAGCTCTCGACTGATCGCGTGCCGACGCTCCAGATCCATACGTGCGCATCCATGCCGAGTCCAAGGTCGTGGCCAAGAGCAACATCGTCATGAACAACCTCAATCCCACCTGGGACCCGTTCGTCGTCGAGATCGACGCGTGTGGCGGCATGAAGGCGCCGCTCGAGGTGCGCGTGTACGACTATGACGAAGACGGCACGCACGACTTCATCGGCTCGTTCGGCACCACGCTCGAGCAGCTCGTGTCGCAGGCCGGCGCCTCGATCCCGCTGATCAATCCCAACAAGAAGGGGTTCGTGGCTCGCGACCACTCGCCCACATGCTTGCTCGAGTACGATCAGCTGATTGCTTGGGTTTGCTTGCTCTGTGCGGAAGATTGTTCGCCAAGAAGGAGGCAGGCAAGTTCAGCGTGTTCAAGGCCGAGCCGATCACCATCACGGTCTCCGATGCGTACTCGATCACATTCGCCGGCACCAAGCTCTCGAACAAGGACGGCATGTTCGGCAAGTCGGGTACGAACAAGTGCGGTCACTTGCTCGAGACGTCGAGGAACAGAAGACGTGCTCACACGCTCGCGTATAGACCCGTTCTTGGTGGTCGAGAAGGTGACGGCCATTCCCGATGGCGAGCGTATCAAGCGCCAGCACGTATGTATCTCCAACCAGCACCATCAGCAGTAGCCGCAGCAGCAGGAGCCATCGCTCAGAGCTCAGAGCAAGGAAGGACGTGAGAGCTCACCCAGCTCCTGATGTTGCTCGCATTGATCGACGCAGGTGTTCGTCGCAATGACAGAGCAAATCAACAACAACCTCAATCCCAACTGGGCGCCGTTGCTGCTCAACAGCCGCGCCTGTGGAGGCCTCGACCAGCAGCTCAGGCTCAGCGTCTACGACTTTGACCATGACGGCACTCACGTACGCCCCGCCCCGATTCCATGCACATCCGCTGCATTCGGTCAGGACCATAGGCCGTGAATCTCTTCTCATTCCTCTCGCAGGACTTGATTGGACACTGCTTCTCGACCTTGAGGGAGCTCACTCTGGGAGGTCAGCGCTGGCCGTTGCTGGATCCCTACAAGCAAGGAGGGTATGCCCCCAAGCAGTACTGTCCTTGATTTCCTGACTGACCGAATGAACGATTGCTTGAACAGCATGGGATACAAGAACTCGGGAGAGCTCCATGTCAAGACTGCCACGCCCAGCACGATCGATCCGATGGAGCTGAATGTGCAGAGCTTCCTCATCTCGTTGAAGGGCGAGAAGTTCACCGACCTGGATATGTTCTCCAAGTCAGGTTTGTCGCTCGACTCCATTCGTGGCTGCGGCTTCGTGGCTTACTCGCTGACTGGTTGGTTGGTCGGTGGCAGATCCCGTGCTCAAGATCTACGCCTCGAACGGAACCTTGCTGTACCAGTCGGAGGTCATCAAGAACAACCTGAATCCAAGCTTCAATCCCTTCACGCTGACTGTCGAGCAATGCGGAGGACTGGACGGAAGCCTGTTGCTCCAATTCGATGATCACGATAGCCTCGGCAAGTACGCACCTCGGATGCTATCACCTCTCTGCTCTCTCTCTCGCTCACGCCTCCAAACTCGCTGCAGGAACGACGTGATCGGATACCTCCGAGCGACGTTGCGCAAGTTGTGGGTGCATCAGCAGCGCTCGATCAAGCTGCTGATCCGCAACAAGAAGCAGATGCAGCGAGGCGACAACAAGGGCTCCGGTCGCTTGCTGGTGCTGGGAATGACCCCTACCGCCGGCTCGCCGGCTTCGTCGGCGCCTCCTTCGACCACGGCGGCGGCAGGAGGAGGAGCAGCGGCGGCGGCGGCAGGAGCGTACGCTCCACCTCCAGGCTACGGAGCGCCAGGAGGCGCGCCTCCGCCGTACGGCTATCCAGGAGGCTATCCTCCTCCGGGAGCGTACGCCTCGCAAGCTCCTGGCACCTATCCGCCGCCCGCCGGTGGTGCCTATCCGCCTCCCGCCGGTGGTGCCTATCCGGGAGCGTACGCCTCGCAAGCTCCTGGCGCCTATCCGCCTCCAGGATATCCGGGCGCCTATGGTGGTGCTCCGGCATGGGAGCAACAACAGCAACCACAGCAATATGGCTATCCGGGAGCTCCGGGAGCGCCAGGAGCCTATCCGCCACCCGGATACGGCGCTCCTCCTCCCGGCTATCCAGGCGCGTATGCCTCGCAGGCGCCAGGAGCATATCCGCCTCCAGGATATGGCGCACCTCCGCCCGGCTATGGAGCGCCTCCTCCCGGCTATCCAGGAGCATATCCGCCTCCTCAATGAGCGAGTTCGATCGCCATGGCGAGTTGATTCCCTACCCGATTCGATTCGGTCGAGGTGGATCGGATGGATGGTGTCGAATGTGTTTACTTGATAGAGATAGGCCCATTGGCAGGCAATCAGCCACCATCGTCGTCCTCTGTGCGTGCGTGGTCGAATGAATAAATGGTGTCACCAACACATCTGCGCATAGTGGCTGATGCAAGCGCGTACCGGCAAGCGCCATCATCAGCTCGGCAGACATGAGTAGCCGACGTCTGCGAGGCATCATCGAGTCGAACCGAGGGCGCGAGAGCGTTAGAGCCACGGCGTGTGTCGCATCGTGGAAGTCGCACGACGTACCGAGGAGCTACACGAACGAGCGGTGCTACGTTGATGGCACATGCTACCGAGCGGGGCAGTGATGATGCACTCCACGAGCTCATCATGGCAGGCGAGCTGCGTTGCTGTGTCGTGGCGGCGGTGGCTGTCGTGGCTGTCGTGGCTGTCGTCGATTGCTGCTGCTGCTGGGAAGAGCGCGTCTTGCTGTCGCTGTGTCGCTGCGGTTGTACTTGAGCTTGTGGTTGAGTGCGCAACGTAACGACCGATGCAGCTCGTAGATACGAGCTACCGACACGTCGCATACTCCTCATCATCATCGACGACGAGGAAGCCATTGTGATTCGATTCGATTCGATGTGTCTGGCGCTGTGGTGTGTGGTGGTGAGTGAGGAGAGGGAAATACGAAACCAGAATCGCAGAAAGAGACCGAGAAGCAGCGGCGTCAACAAAAAGCGAAAGTGTCGCCAGTACGGCGTGGGCCTCAGGCACGAACTCTCCTTCCTCTTCTTCGCCTCCTCTTCAGTTGCTTCTTCGCCTTCTCGCTGCGCCATCTCTCTCGCGATAACCATCTCCCCCCAAACCCACACACACACGTACATCGTTCCGCCCCCCGCGCTTCGTCTTCGTTGCTTCTATCTGCTCCCTTGAGTACTCGATTCGTAGCGTCTACTCGTACTACCACTCGATCCAAGCGGCCCCCAAACCCAAATAGCAACCCGCGCATCCATTCTCGATCACACCCAACGCTACCCTTCCCTCCCTCTCTCCTGACTGTTACTTATCGCTATCGCTCTCTATCACCATGGCGGCTAACTTCCCCTACGAGTATATCTTCAAATACATTATCATCGGTACGTGAGATCTACGCGCCAAGCCATGCGCCAAGCCAGCGCTCGAGTTTGCTCGTATCTGCTCTCGACTCACGAGCCTCCAACCTTCGCCTACTTCCCTCGCCAACTTCCTTCGGTATCGCAGGCGACATGGGCGTCGGCAAGTCGTGCTTGCTGCATCAGTTCACAGAGAAAAAGTGTACGTGCTTAGCATCACGTTATCGTCCTCGATCGTGGCAATACATCTGGCTCACCGCGCAACACATGGCCGTTCGATGCTGCTCCTCGCGATCACGATCACGATCACGACCACGAATCGTGCTACAGTCATCCCCGACTCTCCACATACGATCGGAGTCGAGTTTGGAACGCGAATTGTCGAGGTCCACAACAAGAAGATCAAGCTCCAGATCTGGGTGCGTTCTCGCTCACTCGCTCCAACGCCATCGATCGAGCTCTCTCGCTCAATGGCCCCCAAACTGCAGGATACGGCCGGACAAGAACGATTCAGGGCCGTGACGCGAAGCTACTATCGCGGCGCAGCCGGTGCTCTGCTGGTCTACGACATTACTCGGTGCGTAGTCGAACCGTTCGCTCGTTGCTCGATTGCCGTGTTCGTTTCTAACCTCCGCAATGCTTGCCTGCTTCGTGGCTTGTCGTGGCTTGGTGATGGCAGACGCCAGACCTTCAACCATCTCACGAGCTGGTTGACTGATGCTCGCAACTTGACCAATCCCAATACGGGTATGCATACGCGAGAGCGAGCAAGAGAGAGAGAATTACCCTAACACGAATCGCATCAACAGTGATCATCTTGATTGGCAACAAGAGCGATATGGAGGGTAACCGCGAGGTCTCGTACGACGAGGCCAACAAGTTCGCCTCTGAGAACGGACTCATTTTTGTCGAGACCAGTGCCAAGACGTATGTGGCTCGAGTCACCGAGCGCATTCGCGATCGCTGCTCTCTTGCGTGCGAGTTACTCACGAATACCTGGCTGCCGCGTCGTCGTGCTACGTGCTTCGCATCGGTGCATTCAGTGGAGAGAACGTCGAGGAGGCATTCCTCAAGACAGCGACGTACATTTACAAGAGTGTCCAGGACGGATCGGTCGATTTGTGCTCCGACACTGGCGGCGGTGGTGTTGCCAAGCGCCCCGGTGAACTCTCTTCGACCTCGACCACTGCTACCGGTGATGCCGGTGGCTGTGCTTGTTAACGCGCACCATCTACATAGATGCGTATGCGTGCGTACTCTTGCAATGACCATCGCTCGCTCCTCGCTCCTCCTCCTCATCTCATACCAGCAATCCTGAGCGCATATCCGCGTGACTCATCTCCAACCATCCCTCTCCCTCGCTCCTCCCTTTCGCTCCGATGCGTCATCACGTCTGTCTCTTGTGTGTTTTATTGCCGCCGCCGCCAATGCTATTCGCACCGCCGCCCACACGTACGACGATGTGCGTGCGTGCGTGTGTGCGTGTGTGATAGAAACCGTACCGATCGCTCTCCGCCCAAGTTCTCGTGCGCTTTTCTGTTCCTGTACGGAAACGAAAGGCTGTAAATATACCACCAAACACACGCACAAGCACACGCACAAGCAAGCACGTATGCCCAGACGATTCGAGGGGTGATAGTGCTGACAGTGGAGGTGCTCTTATTGCGCAAGCGTCCCCTCTTCAGGTTGCGGTACGAGTAAGCAACAACACTCCACGGCAGGGCGCCGCCGTATTGTATGATAGATCAAAGATCGATAGATAGTTATATGCGCGTATCGAAAGGTACAAACGACCGTGACGTGGTGCAGCTGCTGCTCTTCCTCTGCTTCTTCATCGTATGGCTGGCACGTACGACATTGTGTGACGGCGCGGCTCAACACCCAAGTCGCAACGGCGATGCTGAACAGAGAGAGCTCCGAACTGGAAACACCTTAGTGGCTGCAATGCGTCTCTCTCACTCATAAACTCATAAACTCACGACTACGATCACACACACACACTATCTGCCTATGACTACAACGCTACGCTACCGCTGCCGCTGCCGCTTCTACTGTGTCGCGGTGGCCTTCTCAGCATCAATCATGTGGAAGATGAGCACGCGCCACAGTTTCTTGACGAACAGCTCGGCGTCGTTCTCGAGCACGTCCATCAAGTTGTTCAGCAGCTCCTGGGGCCTGCAGTGCTTGGTCAGCTGGTCGATGATGAACGAAATCAAGGCGTTCTCCTGCAAACGTGTGCGACAATGAACGGCGAGTGAGATCGATGAATGATGAGCCACGGCTGCATCTGAGAGAGAGAGAGAGAGAGAGAGAGAGAGAGAGAGAGATGATCGAGCGGACCTCTTGACCAAAGTATTCAACCACCTTCTTGGTGATCCATGACGATAGCTTTTGCTGGATGACCTTGGCCTACACTCGGAATGGATGATTGGTGAGAAATGGCACATCAGCCGCTCGAATCACAACCAACCTACCTTGTCGATCGCGACCCAGTTGATGGCAACGGCAAAGAGCGACTCCTTGTCGGTTGGGATCTTGGAGATGATACTTTGGGCGTCGTCGTCTGTGGCATCGAGCTTAATCAACAGCCGTCGCTTTCTGTGTGTGTGACAGACGTGTGAGATCATCAGCTCGAGTCGGGTGGGGTGGTGGTGGTTCAGTTGGCGCAAGCGTACCGAGCCTCTTGATTCGATTCGTCATCTTTGTCGTCATCTGCAAACATGCTCGGTGCCGAGGTTCCGGTGCGCGTTCGTTTCTTGCCGAGTAGCTTGAAGCCTCCCTGTAGGACGTTGGACGAGTCACTGGCGAGCAAGTTGGATCGCGAGTCGGTGCTCGATGCGAGAGAGCTCTCCGAGGTCGACGAGGCCGACGAGCTGGCGGTGGGTGATTGGGTGGTGGCGGCTCCGAGCTCTTCGACCGCCCTCATGGTCTCTTCCGATGTAGAGTTTGAGGTCTGGTTGTCGGAAGGCAGCTCCGAGGCGGCGGCAGAGGCGGCAGCGGCGGCGGCGGCAGCAGCAGCCTCGTCTTCGGCAGCGAGGCGCTTGCGGGCCTCGATCTCGCGTGCACGATCCCGCTCGTCATCGGCCAGCTCCGTGTCGCGAATTCCACGTCGTCGCAAGCGACTCCACTCCTCACCTCGATCAGCGAGTTCGATCAGACGCGCTCGCTCGCGCATCTCGTTGCGCAGCTGGAATTCGCGGCGATCACGCTGAGATTGCCGCTGTCGCTCGCGCTCCTCGAGTGCTCGCTCACGCTCTCGCACCTCGCGTGCCTCTCGCTCTGCTCGGCGCTCGGCACGCTCCAACTCACGGCTTCGGATCTCTCGAATGCGCGAGATCTCTCGTTCAACGTAGCGATCCTGTTCTTGTTCCGCATACTCGAGCTCTTCGGCACGCTTCTTGAGCTTCTCCTTTCGTTGCTCGGCAAACTTTTGTTGTTTCTCTCGGAATCGCTGCGAGAATCGAAATGGTCGATTCAGCACAACAGCAAGAGAGAAAGAGAGATGATTCGATCGTACCTTGACCTCTAGTGTGATGACATTGAGCTTCTCCCTATCCTCGCCGATTGCCGCAATCTCTGAGTAGTCATTCGTAATCGAGATTGCTAATAACACACAGAAAGAGAGAGCAATCAGGTTCGATTCGATTGATACCAAGCTGCTCTGTCACTCACACAAACGTACCAGATGATCCTGCTTCTGTTGCTGATTTTCTGTGTCATTCAGATGCAAGCCATGTAGATTGAGTGAGGTCGGCTCTCATGCTCATGCATCCAACCGCACATACAGCGAACGTACTTGAGTCCAAAGAGCCGAAAGATGCTCTCGCGGATCTTGGTATCGATGTCGGTGAATGATTCCTCGCCTGGTCGAGCGGAGCTGTTGTACTCGTCGAGGATCGGCTGTGCTTTGGTGTCTACCTTGAGCTACTCCATCCGGGGAACCCATACGAAACGATGCAGAGGTCAATGGTAGTGGTAGTGCCACACGAACAGCGAGTAGCAACAGCACGCGTACCAGGAGCTGTTGTCCCTCAAACTCGAAGCCGTTCAGTACTCGAAGTGCTGCAGCGGCGCCTGTTGAACGACGAGATCGAGTCATTGAGTGGTCTCGAGCAAGCGATCAAGCCAAGCCAAGCGAGGTCTCTCGGCAAAGAGAGAGAGAGAGAGCCAGCATACCAGCAGGAGAGGCATAGATGCAGAAGCCGAAGGCCTTGAGCTCGCCTGTGACTGGGTCTTGGGTGCGCTGCCAGCTCGCGACCGGACCGCACAACTCGAGCAGCTTTCGAATGGTATCGTCCTCGACGCCGGTAGGGATCTTGCCGACATACATGCGGATGGGGCGAGGCGGTTGCGGCGGTACCATCACCGCTGGTGCCGGAGCAGCAGTCGGCACTCCAGCGGCATTGGTCGAGCTCGCTGCGCCATCGTTCGCGTCAGGTTTGCTTGAAGCGTCGGTGGTGGAGGGTGTAGTGGCAACAGCACTCGGCGCGACGCCTGGGATGTGGGGCGCGCCCAGCGTCGGGGTCGTAAGCAGCGCGCCAGCAGCGGCGGCGTTGGCGGCGGCCGCCGGACCCACGACGCCGACCGCAGGCGCCATCGGTACGGGCGCGTATGGCGCCGGCATCATGCCGTACGGCGGCATCATCATCATGCCTGGAGCTCCATACGGTGCTGTTGGTGTTGTTCCCGGTGCTCCTGGCATCGGCATACCCATGGGCATCGGCATCGGCATACCCATCGGCATGCCCATCGGCATGCCCATCGGCATACCGTACGGCGGTGGAGCACCGACGCCAGCAGGTGGAGCGCCTGGACGAACGCCAGGAGTAGCGGCGGCCGCCATCATTGGTGGGTAGGCGCCATACGGGTTGGGGTTCATCGTTGTGTGTGTATGTGTATGCAAGGAGGATGATGAGGATGGCGATGGCGAGGCAGCGAGAACAAGAAGCAACTGATGATGATGGCGATCACGATCGATCGATGCTTCGATCCTTCGTATCGCTGCTCTCGGCTCTCGTGTGGTTTTGGGTTTGGTACGATCTCTCTGTGGGTATCGCGTATATTTTACACAAGGTTGAGGGGAGAAGGAGGGTAAACACGTGGGGTTGGTGCCGCCACTCGAGCGAGCGTATGGTCGTGAGCGGGCAAATGAGAACAACAGCGCCGCGGTGTGGCATCGTGGCGATCGCGCAGCAACGGGCGAGAGGATAACGAGAAACAAGTAGAAGGAGCAGGAGAGGCGGCAGCAGCAGCAGCGGTGGCGGTGGCGCGCCGGTCGGCGAGCGGGCACGAGTTACTCTTCGTCGTCGGCCGGCACCTCGATGCCGTGCTTACGGTACAGCTCGGCACGCACCGTCTTGACGATCTCCTTCTTGGCCTTCTCGAGCTCCTCGCGGAAGATCTTCTTGAGCTCCTCTTGCAGCCCATCGAGGTCGCCGGGCTTGCGCTTCTCGGCGTCGGCCATCTTCTCGGCCTTGGCCTTCTCCTCGTTCTCCTTGCGCATCTGCTCGAACTTGTTGGCGACGCTGCCGGCAGGCTTGACCTTGGGCGGGCCTGCAGCAGCACCACCGGGGGCAGCGCCCGCGCCTCGGCCGGCAGCCGCGACACCAGGCCTCGAGGCAGCCTTTCGGCCGACATTGGCGTGTGCCGGTTGTGCGGGTTTGGGGCGAGCCTAGTTTCACCAAGCCGAGTGAGTGAGTGAGCCAGCGAGTGAGTGAGCGTGAACGTTCGAGTGTGTATGTGCGTACAGGCTCAGCAGGAGGAGACGGCTCAGCGGGTGAGCTGGGCTCTCCCGGTGGCGTGGGTTGAGGTCGCGAGGGCGGAGCAGGTTGAGCCGGCGGCCCGGGCTGCGACGGCGGAGCTGGCTGCGATGGCGGGGCAGGTTGAGATGGCGGAGCGGGTTGCGACGGAGGGGCTGGCTGCGCCGGAGGCTCAGGCTCAGCAGGCGGCGCGGGTTGCGCGTCTATCGTTGAGAGGAAGAGTGAGTGAGCGAGTGAGCGAGCGAGTGAGCGATGGTCGGGGCAGCGTGTTGAAGGTACCTTCGGGCGGCGGAAGAGGAGGAGGTGCAGGCTCTGTTGAACACACGCACATACGCGAGCGAGCAAACGAATGAGATTGGTGTACTGCAAGACTCGCTCGGTGAGGAAGACACGAGCCAGCGCGCGCACATACGCGAAGCAGCGATCTCGTTGAGCTTGGCGACGCATGCACCAACGACGTTCTCAAAGTTGATGGCGTCCTCGACCGACGAGAAGTTGAGGCCATACATCTGCATCGAGTCGGCCCAGTTGTGGAAGGTCTCGGAGGCGCGCGCGTACTGCAGCTCCTTGAACAGCTGCGAGTTGATGACGACCTTGTTGGCCTCGACCTGCGACATGCCGATGACGCGGAACGAGGTGGCGTCGGGGTTCTGGTAGATGTACACGACCGAGAGGCCGCCATCGACCGGCACCCACTGCGTGTTGTCGGTATCAAAGTAATACACGGCCGCCGAAGCAGCGGCAATCGCAACCTCGCTGTAGCCGTGCCAACGAGAACAAGGCCACCAGTAGCACAGGGCAGTGGCGAGGGCGACATCATAGCAGCAGAGCACGAGAGCGATCGAGAGCGAGATCGAGAGATCGAGGCAGCATTAGAGCGAGATACAACGCTTCGAACCAACACCACGGACTGGCTCTACGTACGCCATCTTGTGAAGCGAACTCGATCACCGCCAAGCAAACCGATGTACCAAGAGAAAGAGAGAGGAGAAGAAGAAGGTGGCGAGAGCAAGCAGGAGAGACGACCCGAGCGAATGGCGGCGCGCTCTCTCTATCTGTGCGAGCGTGCAGGCGACTGGCGAGTGGCGAGGCGAATGACGACGACACGCAGCAGAGGAAGGAGAAGGAGCCCTGCAAGGAACCCGCAAGGCCCCCGTTTGCTCTACGCTGGCGCCACCACGGCGTTGAATTTATTCTCCAACGCCCGCCAAACCAAACCCAAACCCTGACCCTGCGCGATTCCGAGGTGTCGAGGCGTCGCGCAGGGCCTAATGGGCTGTGGCGCTCGGTTACCAGACCTCACACGGCTCTGCCGGTCGCATGTACGAGCCCACCGGGCAGTTGTAGGCCTTGGCGAACTCGGGCGTGTTCTGCAGCGCACCAATGACGCGGAACTTGTGCGGCGAGTGCGGGTTGGTCTTGACCAGGTTGATGAGGTAGTTGTCCGAGTAGTTGGAGCACCACGTCTGGCCGAAGCCCAAGAAGTACAGCTGCAGGTTCGTGAAGCCTGGCACGGGCGACGGCGCATCGGGGCGCTCGTTCGTATGCGCCAGGTACGCGTTCATGGCGAGCTTCACGCCTCCGGCATCAGCGACATTCTCGCCTTGCGTCAAGTTGCCGTTGACGTACACGCTGAGAACAACAATAAGCAGGCAGCGAGCGATGAGTGCACTGTTTCATCCAGTGTTCGCTAGCTATTGCGTCGGCATATGCGAGTGAGAGTGTGATTGGCATACCCAGGAAGCACCTCGAAGCTCGAGTACTGCGCAATGACGCAATCGACCTTCTGCTGGAACAACACTGCGGTCTCAGGCGCCCACCAGTTGACCAAGCGGCCATCACCGTTGTACTGGCTACCTTGCGGGTCGACTCCGTGCGAGATCTCGTGTCCAATCTTTGCAGCCGATTTGTGTGTGAGCGGAATGGAAAGCGAGATTGCCCAAGAGCCGCTCGTACCACAACGCCAATGCCGCCGTAGTTGAGGGCCTGCGGCGCCGACATGTCAAAGAATGGGGGCTGCAAGATGCCGGCCGGGAACACAACTGTCGCAATCGACGAGCAAAGAGTGACGCAGTCGATGAGCGCTCGATCTGCGGGCTCGCACACGCGTGGCACGACGTACTCTGGTTGCGCGTCGGCTCGTAGTAGGCATTCACGGTCGATGCCGTCATGAGCCACTCGCTCCTGTCGACCGGAGCCTCGATCTTCTTGACCATCACATTGAACTACAAGGTGGCACGGCGATGGTGTAAGCGTTTGGATTAGCGGGGACGACAGCAGCAGCTCGAGGAGAGCGTACGTTGTAGTGGAGCGAGTTGAGCTCGTTGCGGAAGTACTCGGTCAGACCAAGCTGAAGACCGGTGTAGTTTGAGGGGTTCTCGGGGTAGCTGGTTGCACAGCGCCAACAATTCGATCAGCAAACGAAACGGAGCGGGCTCGAGACGCTTCGTGGTGCCGCACCGTACCCGACGAGGTCAGTGAGCTTGGACATCTTATCCTCGGCACCAACACGCGTCGTCGAATCCATCCAGCCTGTTGCACGAATTGGCAGCGACGAGTGAGTGAGTGAGTGAGTGAGTGAGTTAACGATGCCCCAACTCGTTCGTGTTGCCAACGTACTGAGCGTCTGGATGTTGGCAGACATGGCCTGCTCAATGTACTGGATCATGGCTCCAGCGGCCTGCTTGGCGCTGCCGCTGAACATGCGCTGAGCGTAGTAGTTGCCCGACAGCTCACCGACCGACTTGTCGAGGCGATCGATGCACACCTTCCAGCGCTGCGGCAGCTCCTTCTTGCCATCGATGATCTTGCCGAAGAACGCAAAGTCCTCATCGATGAATTGTCTACAAACAGCGAGTTTGGCGTCAGACGAGCATACCAGAACGCAGCGCAGCAAACCACGTACTGGGTCATGAAACCGGCGGTCTTGTGGATCAAGAACCACTTGAGATAGGCACGGAACGAGTCGACGGTGTTGCGCTTGGCAATGTCGGACAGGGACGCAAAGAACGACGGCACCTGCACATTGGCCTGCTGCGCGTCGGGACGACCGATGCCGGCCATGAAGCGGCTCCACGGCAAGACGGGCGAGATTTGAGCCAAGCCCGAGATGTTGAGCTTGTTGTACACGGTGTAGGGGTTCATGAGCTGGTCGTTCGGCACCGAGATGTTGGCAATCTCTGCATGGCCGCCGACGCAAAGTCAGCAAGCAAGCAAGCAGGCAAGAGAACGACTCTCGAGCTCGGGGATCGAGTGCGAGTGCGTACGCGTCTCAATGTCCAGAGCGTAGAGAGCCGATGCCTGCGCGGTGTTCTTGGGGAGACCGCTCAACTCGAACATGCGCACAATGTGGTTGAGGTACTCGTTGCGCACATCGATCGAGTGCGGGTCGGTGTCGAGGTACATCGATCGGTCCGGCAGCGAGAGGCCCTATTATCATCATCCGTCACCCATCGCGGTCAGATCATCATCGGGAGTTCGTTCGATCGAGCACTTCGACGTACTCCCTGCAGGAACTGAGCAATGTTGGTCATCGGGTTCTCGGCATCGGCATCGACGCCAAAGTCAAAGAGAGCCTTGACGCCGATCGAGTGCAACTTGCCGATCGTCTCCATCAAGGTCGAGTTGTCCTACGCGAGTGCATGCGAGGCGATATGGGCCAATCAACATTCAGTCGAGTCGATGGCAACCGTTGCAGCAGCAACACAACAGCAGCACGTACGACGACGCGATCGATCAGCGGCAGCAGCGAGACGATCGGCTTGTTGCCAAGCTTCTCGATCGCTTGCGTGTTCATGCACGCTGAGATATCGGCGATGAATACAAGTTAGGATTCATGGGCAAGGTTCGTGAGTACGTGCTTGCTTGCTTGCGGTCATACCCTCATAGAAGAGGTTCACGAGGCCGCTCGACGGGTCCTCAGCGATCTCGCGCAGAACCTCCTGGTTGCCGTCGGCGATCACGGTGAACGTGCGCGAATACGACGACTTGTCGGCAGGCAGCGGATTGGCCTTTGGCGTTGCGAGTGAGGGAGCAAGTCAGTCCACGAGTATTCTCGAAGATACGAGTGGTACCACGGATGCGCGGCCTCTCTCCCCTTCGTGGTGGCGTACCTTCATCCAGCCGCCGCAGCTGAACGTGTAGAAATCCTCGCATGGATCGACCGAGGTGTCGAGAGCCGCGAGCACCTCCGAGATCACATCTTCGGTCGGTCTGGCGACGGTCGCCGTGGCACAGAGTACCGCCAACAGTACCACGACGAGGCACGAGAGCCGCGACATTGGATACTGGATGATTGATAGCTTGGATATGCTGGGATATTCGCGTGTGTGCGTGTGGGAGAGAGCAAACAACGAATGAAGAAAAGCGAAATCGCGAAATCGCGATGGAGAGGTCGATCGGCTGAGCGAACACGATTTCTACTTTTCGCGAGAGAGAGCAATCAGAGGCTTGGTTGTGAGCTTAGCAGCGCTTTGCTCTCTTTCCTTCCCGCCACGTAGGCGACCTCTCTCGCCTCGTATCTGACTCATCAAATCAAAACCCGAACACCCAGCCAGCAATCGATTCATTTCTTCTTGCCTCCCCCGCCCTCGAATCGATCTCCGGGGGGTCTCTTGTTGTTGCTTGGTTGTACAATGTCTCCCGAGACGCGACAGAAGGCGTTTCGTGTGGGAGTTGGTGTCGTATCGTGGTTGGCTACGCTGGTCAATTTCGTGCTGTTGGTCGTGTACTATGGGTATCAACGCGTGTGGCTGCAGGCAATGACTTCAGATATTCCAAGCAACTCATTCGAACAGCCTAATGTCGAGTATCACGACTTCACCGTCGACTTCAATGGGCGCAATGAGTACGAGATTCTCAGCGTGGGAGTTGTGCTGATGGTGCTCGATACGGCAGCCCTCGCGTTCCAACTCGCCGCCACGCTGCTCAAGTGGAAGACCAAGATCCTCGTCGGCATAGTGCGTGTGCTGTCTCTCGCTCTTGCGCCGTGTATCGAGAGCAGCAGTTAACACCATGGTTCTTGGTTGCAGGTCGTGTTGCTGATGATGTTGACGTCGATTCTGCTCCACATTCAGTCGTACTTCTATGTCGCACGAATGGGCCGTGAAGATGTACGATTGCGTTCGATATTGGCCACTGCAAGAGCAGTGCAAGTTCGTGCACCCAATGAACCGACCGTGTGCTTCGTGGCATGTGTAGGGGCTGCGGGAGCTACAACCACAGCTCCTGCGCAATCCTGTCAGGGAGTCCGATAACTGCTACCAAGAGTTTCCAGTCTCTATGCGCGTGTCCGGCACTCCAGCCTTGATAATGATGCTTCTCTCGATCGTCAGCTACGCCGCTGCATGGACCACTGTGGTGTTCTACTACAACTACTCGCATACGCTCGAGGGCCCTCCACTGTCGTCGATGGCGTATCAAGTGGCTGTGTTTGTGCTCGGCACGAGCCGTTCGGGTTTCCGGATGCTCGCGCAACGATTCACTCGTGTTCATCGTACGTACCACACTGATGAGTCATCTTCATCGCAGAGGAGAGATCTATTTGTGCGCCGTGCGCATTATGGTGTGTGCTGCCCTCTTCTGACTCGGGGCTGTTCCTTGTTGTTGCAAGTGGTTCCAATCAAGCGTGTGGGAGACCCCTTCTATCGTGAGATCGAACTCTCGGCTCGAACACTCGCGGCTCTCAAGGCCTCGATCGCACACGAGTTTGGTGTGCCCGAGGATGAGATCCACACGCTGCTACGCGACGGGCAGGTCTTGCTCACTCATGACGCTCAGGTTGCGCAATTGTCGCAAGCCAACCGCATCGAGTTCTCGCTGCAGGTTGATACTCCGACGACTTCGACTACGAGGAGCTCATCCAGAATCGCGGAAGCACCGTCGAGAATCAACGCCAACGCCGGTGCTACCGATGCCAACGCCACAACCATCACGGCAGGAGACAGGGCCTTCTTGGCGGATGTTTGAGCACGTTTGTTTATTGAATGTCGCGGACTCTCTCTCGCGGTGAGCTTGTACAGCAGTGTTACCAATGAATCAATCAGCCAGTTCGTGTTGAACGAACGAAGGAACCCATTGAGCGCTCACTCCACTCTTCAATACGATGAGTAATTGTGGCTCACATGAGTTCAAGAGCTCTTGCTCGGTGATTGCTTGGGAGTGGAGCCTGTTCATCGATCATTTCGCTCGTTCCCGCCTCACGCTCACACCTCTCTCGCTCGCTCGCTCACGATGGGCCGCATCCTTGGTGTCCCCGATGACGATGATGACGACGACGACGAGGAGTACATCGGTGCTACCGAAGAGGACGATGACGACCTGCTATTCCCACGAACGCCACAACGAGGCTTCTTCACTACAACCAAGCCGATAGCGACGCCGCTCGGCCTGTACATGACCAACACCGCCACCGCCACGACCACGACCACGACCACATCCACATCCTCGACCAACGACACCTCCTCACGCACATGGCAATCTCCACTGCCCTCCTTCACTGCACCTGTATCTACTTCCTTCCGATCCTCTCCGCTGTCGCTCGGTAGCTCGCCTGCGATTCGCAAGACGCCACACGGAGCTCGCACACGATCACGACCAAGCACGCCGTCGCCCTCGTCCTCCACGGCCTCGAGTCCGCGGCTAGCGATGCCGCAGCTATGGCCCGCTCCGCAACCACACATTCCTGCACCGACACAAACGATCGCGCGCTCGCCGCTCGCAAAGTATGTGTCGCGTGTCGCGCCGTCCGTGGCCGAGTACGAGATCGCCAACTCGATCCTCGCTGATCGATGGGCGCAATCCATGCGACTGGTACAAGCTCCTCGATCCACACGCACGCACGCACGCATACACACTCGCTGCATCTCGTTGCTGATTCTTGGTTGCAAAGCATGGTTATCACGAGCGGATACAAGAGCTGCCATGCGAGGACCTCGATCAACTCTCACAAGACTCGCCTTCGCTGCATGAGCAATACCAACTCGAACACAATCAACAATGCCTCGAACTGTACGTACTCGGTTCGTTGCGTGCCACTCGATCCATTCGACGCTGATTCACCTCATAATACGCGATGCAGATCGAGTGACGTTGCGCAAGTCATGTCACAACTGCAGCAACAACGCGCTGGTGTACGTGTACAATGACGGCGCCCATGAGAACGCGGTCGATACGCTGACCCCCCGTGTCCCCTTGGTCGTCTTCCAGTACGAACAATCGATTCTACAGCGACTGCAACAACTACAAGCGCAGCAAGAAGCCGAACGACGAGCAGCCGAGGCCGCCAAGGCTGAAGCTGCTCGTGCCAAGGCCGAGGCCGATAGGAAGGCTGCCCAAGCTGCCCAAGCCGCTGCTGCCGCTGCTGCCCAAGCTGCTGCCGCCGCCTCGGCTGCAGCTGCATCTCCGTCTGCAACTGGAGGAGGTGTTGCAACACCATCACCAACCACGAAATCTCCTTCCACGATCGGTGGATTCCAAGCTACTCCTTCGGCGGGAGCCGCTGGTGCGACGCGAGCACTAACGACAGCAGCTGGGTCGCCGCCGCAATCGAGCTCTGCGGCAGCAGCGTGGGACCCTCGCACCATCTACGCTGAGACATTGGCGTACATGAAGGAGAGGCGCGAGGCCTTTGCACAGTGGAACCATGCACGCAAGAGCCAGATCAAGCGGCTCTGCAACAGCTCGTCGACCAAGATCTCGGCCAGCATGCGGCAAGTGCGAGCCATCTCTCAAGAGTTCTGCAACCATATCGAATCGGCTCGCGCTGAGGGAGACGACACCCTGCTGCAGTGGGCCTTCTTCTGCTTGGCTGAGAAGCTTTGTGTACGACGATACAGCCTTGCGAGCCACTCGTTCGTCGTTCTTCTCGCTTGCTCACGTGTATTGCGACGTTTCGAGGTGTGTAGGACCAAGCAAAGCAGATGGCCGACTCGATCGAATACTCGTTCCCGCTCTCGTTGGTGGCGCTCGAACTCTGCTCTCAATATCCTGAAGTCGGCAAAATCGTGCGTCGACTCAACCGGGCACCCATTGCTCCACATCGTGCTCTTCGATGCAGCTAACCCTGCGTCGCCCACCGTCGTTGTCGTAGTTGCAATCGGCCATGTTTGAAGCATGCCCGCTGCTGATTCCCTACCATCCCCAGAACCTCGTCTCGTCGTTCAACGACCAGCATGGTACATTTCTCGTTGGTGCGATCGTGTCGATGCCACCTCTCACTGACTGACTCCTGCATGACAGTGATGGCTCTTGTGCGACTCTACGCGGCGATGGTGCTCTCGAACAAGGTTCGTTGGTGACTCGTACGGTGCAGCTCGGCGGCCCTTCTGACATGCAAATCCAACAATGCGATAGAGCGAGCAATACTCGTTGAATGGAGGCTGGAAGTGGCTCGCGAGGACGCTGAACTCGCCGTCGGGAGAGATGGCTCCTGGTGGAGTACGTGCCTTCTTCGAGGTACGCTCGCCGCCTCACCGATCGAAATACCACCCATGACGAATAGCCCCCTAACCGACTGGTGCAACACACCGACCAGATTGCCGGCTCGTTGATGCAGCAGCGCTTCGGACGACAACTGCACAAGATGATGATGTACATTCGCGACGAGTACATTCCCAAGTGCAAGCCAGGCCACTTTCTCGAGCTGCTGCGCAACTTTGCCATCGAGTATCACGACGGAAACCCCAAAGTCGGAAGACCACCACATCAACTATCACCCCATCCAGGCCAACAGATCCCAGAAGAGTGAGAGAGTGAGCGAGAGAATCCAATCGCAATCGCAATCGAATAGACTGAATGAGTGGAATGTATGAATATCTCGCAATCGCGATCGAATCGTTGTTGGTGCATTCACTGTTCTTTCCTTCGTGCCCACGCATCTCTCCCACTCTCACACGCTCACGATGGACAATGATGACTGGGAGACAATACTGGCGCAGATACGCTCAAACACCTTCCCGTCAGAGACACCGCTCGTTGGGACGGTATGCATGGCAGCGCAGACACGCACATCGTTGCACGGGACTGCTGACCTCATGCTTGCGAACAGCATGCCAATGTGCCGTTGCCCGAACTCAGCGATGCTCTTCGAGAGAACACAACGATCTCCACGATCAGCATCACTGTATGGATCATGTGATGGACTCGATATGATGCTCGTCGATTGATTGCCTGATCGGAATCAATGCAGTACAACGTGATTGGACCTGAGGGCGCTCGATACCTCAGCGATGCTCTTCGAGTCAACACTACGATCACCAGTATCGATCTACACGTATGAATCTCGGGCTGGCTCCGATACGACGATGGTCCATTGATTCTATTCCAAGGATTGATCGGGATCAATGCAGTGCAACCGCATTGGATCGGAGGGCGCTCGATACATATGCGATGCTCTTCGCGACAATACCTCTCTCGTCTCAATCGGCCTTGGAGTATGTTGCTTGATGGAAGGATTGATCCATCGAGTGCGTAGGATTGATTGAATGGAATTGGATTGAACCAGGGCAATGCTATTGACGATGAGGGGGCTCGATACATCAGCAGCGCCATTCGGCTCAACTCCTCCATTACCAAGTGGGATCTATGGGTATGCCGTGCGTCTGCTTGATGCTTTCGATCGAATGGCACTGATTCGTCTCTTTGGAGCAGGCCAATAATATTGCTGTAGAAGGAGCTCGATGCATCAGCGATGCTCTTCGAGACAACTCGACCATTACCGACATCAATCTATCAGTATGCACACACCTGTCGCATCGTGGCACTGAGAGCTGGCTAACACAATCAGCATATCTCACACATACACATTGGCGTTGTCAGAACCACGAATGGTTTGGACATGAAGGAGCTCGGAGCCTCTGTGATGCTCTCCTCAACAACACTACAATCACCAAACTCGATGTAGGAGTACGTGTCTATCATGCCAGCACTCTTTGTCAGCGTCACAATCTTGAGAACGAACGAACGAACGAACAGCATTGATGACGGTACCGCAACGCAATGTGCGCGATACAGCTGAACTACATTGGCGACAGAGGAGCGCAGCACTTTGCCGATCTGCTTCGACTCAACTCCTCCATCAAGTCGTTGTCTCTCGCGGTACGCCTGGTCTCACCGAGCAAGCGAGCCTGATGCATCACTGAATGCGAACTCACATTCTCTCTCTCTCTCTCTCTCTCTCTCGACGCTTCGATATAGGGGTGCGATATCTCCCAACAAGGAGCGCGCCAGCTCTGCGATGCTCTTTGCAATAACTCCACCATTACTGAGCTGGATCTCGAAGTACTCATCGCCTACACACACACACACACACACACACACACACACCCACACGCACACACACACACACACACACACACACACACACACACACACACACACACACACACACACACACACACACACACACACACACACACTCGCTCAAGCATATTCTCGATCGTCGAATTGTCTGACTCGATCTCGGGATCGATCGATACGCAGCACAACGAGTTGGAAGATGAAGGAGCACGATACCTCAGCGATGCTCTTCGAGTCAACGCCACGATCACATCTCTCAACATTGCTGTACGCAGCTCTCTCACCGATGAACCGATGAACCGATGCATCCGGTGCAATCTCTTGTCGGTGACTCTTTCGTGTTGGCAGTTCAACAATCTCGAAGCGGAAGGAACACGATACCTCAGCGATGCTCTTCGAGTCAACTCCACGATCACATGGCTCAAGATGGGGGCCTTTACAAGCGAGCAGGTCCATATTCGAGCACTTGTACGATAGATGCCTCGTTGTGTTTGTATCGGATTGATCGATTGATGGACCGACTCCGACTCTCGCAATCAAGTTCAACCTATTTGGAGCGGAAGGAGCCCGCCACCTCAGCGACGCTCTTCGAGTCAACTCGACCATCTCGTACCTTTGCATCGGAGTGCGTCTGATCCGTGCAATCAAGGGCTGTCACGCGTGCGTTAACGAGTGGTTCGTATCGTTTGCCACGGTCATCCGCAGGGCAGCGCCATTGGCGATGAAGGTGCACGCTACATCAGCGACGCCCTTCGAGTCAACTGCTCTCTGACGAGCCTCGATGTTGGCGTACGTCGGGCACGAAATGCTTGTCTCATCAATTGCCAGTCTGCAAACTTGTATTCAAGCTCCACTCGATATCTCGCGGTTCGTCTTGATACAGGACAACGACATTGGCGATGAAGGAGTGCGCCACATCTGCGAAGCTCTTCGATCGAGCTCCAGCATCGCTACCATCTCTCTTGGAGTACGTATAACGTATTGATTGCTTGGTTGCTTGATCGCATTCCATTGATTGACTGTGCTTGATTGATTGCTTGATTGCATCATGTGCATTCGATTGCCTCAGCAAAACTTGGATGTGACCGATGAAGGCGTGCGATGCATCAGCGATGCTCTTCGAGTCAACTCGAGCATCACCAAGCTCGATCTATCGGTATGATGGTTCTAGTGCTGGTGGTGGTAGCTGCTCTCGATCGCACCCTCACGAGCAAAAGGGCACAAATACAGGGCATCAACACGACATTGGTTGGCACGCAATACCTCATCGATGCTCTCCAACACAACTGCACTCTCATCGAGCTGGGCCTCGAGGTACTCACACACTGTGCTGGATGAGCCGACCGATCGACCGACGAACCAACTCCAATCGTTTGCGTTTGTGGTTGATTTCAGGACTACAAGATTGACGATCATCAAGCCGAATGCATCCGACGTAGTTTGGAGCTCAACGCGGTGCGTGCCACCTGATGCTTCTCTAGCATGAGCACGGTGTATTGAAGGATCTGTTGCATCGCTGAGCAGGTATATCGATGGAGTGTGGCTCGACATCACGCAGCACCACGTGAAATGAAGCAAGCGATCTTGGTGTTGATGATGATACGGTCGCTGTGCGACTCTCCTTGGACCTTGATTCCGAACGAGTTGTTGTTCGAGATCCTCGGACATATGTGAGATAGAGAGCTGATTGGACGGGCGCAAGCATAGTTGTCCCATTCCATCGAATCAATCAATCAATCAATGAGGCATGGTTGGCCGCAATACATCGGAACAGTGCGACACTTCGCTCGTTCATTTCGTTGTTCGCTCGCTCGCGTGTGCATGAGTGCGACCGAGACCTCAACGTGTACTCTATCTCTCCCCCCGATACCGACAACGAAAGCAACCGGCAACCGTACAATGGACGTGCTTGTGACAGGAGGTGCCGGCTTCCTCGGATCGCATCTATGCGACCTGCTCCTGGCCGATGGACATCGCGTGCTGTGCGTCGATAACCTGTACAGCGGACAGCGAGACAACATCGCACATCTGCTCGCCAATCCATCGTTCGAGTTCATCGAGCATGATGTCATCGAAGCCTTCTCGGTGCCAGAAGGGCGGCGCATCGATCGTGTATGTCATCAGTGTGGCAGCGTGTCAATTGCTTCGGATGCCTTGCTGGCGATGCACTCATATCGATACGGCGAGCAGATCTATCATCTCGCGTGTCCTGCGTCGCCAGTGTTCTATCAAGCCGATCCGATCTTTACAACCAAGACCAGCGTCTACGGCACGTTGAATATGCTCGAACTCGCAAAGAAGCACAATGCCAGGTACACTCACGCGCGCACATACACTCGCGCCATCGAGCACGACAACGACAACGACAACGATGCTTATCGACATGGGTCGCTGTCGTCGTCGCTCGACATCGCGTGATGCAAGGCTGCTCTTTGCTTCGACCTCGGAGGTCTACGGCAATCCGGCCGTGCATCCTCAAGTAGAGTCGTATTGGGGTAACGTAAATCCGCATGGCATTCGATCGTGCTACGATGAAGGTATCTGCCACTGCAACAACAACGCAAGCATCGTCAAGTCGTTGAGATCTTTCTCACGATCAATCAATCGAACGATCGAACGAACGAACGCGTCAAATGTATCGTGTGCCATAGGCAAACGATGTGGAGAGTCGCTATGCTTCGACTATCATCGACAATACAACGTCGATATCCGAGTGGCACGTATCTTTAATAGCTACGGAGCTCGAATGGCCGAGAACGACGGTCGAGTCATTAGCAACTTCATCATGCAAGTGCTATCGAACCAGAACATCACGATCTTTGGCGATGGTAGCCAGGTACTCGAGAGACAGAGACACGCAATGCATCTCGCGCAATGATTCGTGTGGTAACGAATGGCGACGGCCGCATAGACGAGGAGCTTTTGTTGTGGATTGGATACGGTACAAGGACTCCGAGCCTTGATGGAGGGCGCCGAGATCGGGCCCGTCAACATTGGCAATCCGGTCGAGAACACGATACGCGAGATTGCCGATATCATCATCGCCAAGGTGTGCGCGCGTGTGTGCGTGCGAGCGGCATCTCGTGCCACGTTGTGGATACTGATACGTGTGTGCGTGTGGTTGCAGGTGCCCGAGTCAACGTCACAGATCGTGTTCCGACCATTGCCATCGGATGATCCTGAGCGTCGCCTCCCCGACATTACGCTTGCGCGCACCAAGCTCGTACGTCAGCCACAATCGCCATCTCGAAGCCCTCAAGAACAAACTCGATTGATATCGCATATCAACGCGCGTTTGTGTTTGTGTGTGCAACCAGAACTGGTCGCCCAAGATCGTGTTGAGCGACGGCCTCGACGCGACGATCGCGTACTTTCGAGAGCGTCTTCGAACCGAGGAGCGTGATTGTCCTCACAAGCGATTGCTGGCTCGTTTGGCCAAGGCCAAGGCTGCGAGTCAGTTGGAGTAGGAGAAGGCGCTCGCTTCGGGCTCGTTGCTGAATGCGACGAGATGGCGCACGTCGGATCTACGGCATCTAAGAGAATCCAACCAATATATAAGAGGACAGCGCTCAACAAACGAAACGAACACGGCCGAACGAGGGAGGAATGCGATCGATCAGCGCAGAGACTGAGGTTATATTGAATGAATGGTGTTGGTGTCGTTGTCGGCAGTGGAGGCGGACACGGGCGCGGGTACAGCCAAGCAACGCCTACACCGCAAAGGCGTATTGTGGATAGTGGATGTTGATGATCGACTGTGGCGAGAACTCGTTGATATTGGTGTCGAGCAAGGCAGTGTTACCCCACGACTGCAAGAACTCGTGGTTCGCACGGTGCTGCTCGCGCATTTGTGTGAGCAACTGGAGATCGCCACTCCGAGAGAGAGAGAGAGAGAGAGAGAGAGAGAGAGAGAGAATGAGAGACGTACTGCTCGGCTAGACATGGCAGCGGCATCAGCGAACGACAGGGCGGGCATCTCAGGCAGAGTTGTAGCAGCGTATGGCGTTTCTAGAGGGCGTTCAAGATTGAGCTGGATGAGCGGCAGAGAGGCGAGCAGGCAGCGTTGGTCGTACCAAAGATCTGCTTAAAGTTCTGTGCAGTCCAGCGGGTACGAGCAATGGCAGCGGTGCTCGACTCGGACTTGGAGTGCGTGGGCTGGTGGCGGGCACGGACGAGTGAGTGAGTGAGTGAGCGAGCGAGCTTGAATGATGGATGGTGGAAGTACTGATAGGCGTACCGTATCGCCACGGCTGCGGTGAGCACCGTTCAAGCCACTTCGCGAGAGAATGCGAAGCTGCTCGGTCTCGGAGGACTTGGCGCTAGTCGAGAGACCCTCGCTGGTCGACGACAGCTCGAGTTGTCCGCGGATCGATTGGTGAAGGGCCAAGGCAGGCGAGTCGACCAGCAGGCCGATGATCTCCTTCTTGGCGAACTTGTTGGTGACCTGCTTGGCCTCTCCACTGTGGAACGATCGAGACAACACATATGGTCGGTCAACAGGCGAGAACGAGGAAAGCTCGTAGGAGGTGCATAGCGTACGCAGGGAAGGAGGCTTGAGAGGCTTTCAGCAAGCCGCCCTCGTCAGCAAACACGGGTGACAGCTCTCCAGCCTCGCGGCGAGCGTCAAGCACCTGGAGCATCGCGGGTCAGCAATGGAGTCTCACGAGCAGAGAGAGGGAGAGAGAGAGAGAGTCAGTCTCATACGTGGTTGATGTGCTCGATCAACGGAGTGACCTCGAAGCGACGCGCCAAGAACAACAGCACGTTGGCTATGAGTGCATGCAGCGCCTGGTTGTGGTGGCCGTCCAACGGAGGCTCGCTGGTCGCGTCCTGCGCGGTCAAGATGATCGGCAGCGATTCTTGGATCTCGTCGATGCCGAGCTCGGCGATGAGGCCATGAGCGTTGGCGCTGATCAGCTCGTAGTTCAGCGGCTCGTTGTTGGCGAACAAGGCGCTGTTCCAGATGCCGGCGCGAAAGTGCGACAGGCCCTCGAGCGACGAGAAGGTCGGGCCCAAGACGACCGACGCACGCAGCGAGCCGACCGACGACAGATGCTCGCGCACGGTCTCGAGCCAACCTCCGCGAGCCATCAGCTGGTGGTAGATTTGGTGGATCAGCTGGCGCACGGCTAACGTGCAGTCGACCGTCGGTCAATAATTCGCATACGGATGAGTGACAGCAACGAGCAGCACGTACTGCAATCGGGAGACTTGAGGCCATCGGCCAACTGTGTCAAGAAGCCGTTCGAGTACGACTTGCCATCAGGCAGCGGCTCGAGTTGCTGCGCGATCGCGAGGATGCTGCGCAACAGGGCGCACAACATGCGGTTCGAGACTTGGGGCGACTTCTTGGCGCTCTCGTCGGTCTCCTCGCTGTTCTCGATCTGGTGGTCCTCGAAGCGCTGCAGAATGTACGACATGGCGTCGAGGCGCTGGAAGGGGTCGACACGCTCGGTGATGATTGCTAGCAGAGGAGCAGAGGCGGGTCAATGTCTCGCTTCAGCTCGAGGCGCGCAGCACACACACGCAGTCACGATGCGACATACCGATGCATTCGATGATGGCGCGCTGGAGGTTCTGCTCCTCATCGGAGGCCGACTGCGAGCTGTGCAGCAAGTGACGCAGCAAGCTGCTGAGCGGCTCGATCACGGGGCCAGTGTTGTTCTGGAGCGTGGTCTTGAGCAACTCGACGATACTGCCACGCACACGTCACGATGAGTCGAGGTGCTTTTGCGATGAGTGCGCCATGATACAAGAGCGCCGGCGGCGTACCTCGTCTTGAGAGCAGGCGTCAACGACGGGCTTCCAATGTGCTGGAGAACGCCGACTTGCACCAAGTGGCGGTGCTGCGGCTTGAGGCCGACGGTGAAGGTGCGCAGACAGCACACGGTGAAGTCGGTCTGGTCCCAGAGGTTGTTTGCATCGAGGTAGCTGTACGACGAGAGCGCAGAGGCGTGTCAGCTCGAGCTCGTTTGTAGGTGGCGCGTGAGAGCGACGCGTCGTACCGCAGGAAGAGCTCGAAGATGGGACGCAGCGTGATGTTGTTCAGACGATCGGCGAGGTCTCGCAAGCACAAGATGCCCTCGACGTGGATCGAGGTCTCCTTCCAGTCGGCGGGAGCCTCGAGGTGCTCAATGTCGAGCTCCGAGAGGCCGGTGCCACTACACGACACGACGGCGCGCCCATTGCGACCATCCCCTCTCATCCCATCAGAACCGACGCTCGCTCGATCGATGGCTCTGCTTGGCGCCAGACGTACGTGCGAATGCTGGAGAGAATGGCTGGGAGGAAGGCGCCAAACGAGTCGTTGGCTGCTGACGACGAGGACGACGACGAGGCGGACGAGGACGAGGACGACGACGACGAGGAGTTGGGGATGTACTTGCTGATGGCCGAGTCGAAGTCGTCGATCGTTCGAACGTACGCCTTGATACCACGAAGGCCGTGTACTCGGAAGCTGGATGGCGTTGGGCCTCATGTCAGTACCAATCGATAGAACCCACTCACTCGTGCACACACTCTCGCGCTCGCTCGCTCTCGGTGATACCGTTTCTGCTCGTCCTCCTGGGCGGACGTGGTGGTCGTCATCTGGATGAAGGAGTTGATGAACGAGTCGAGCTGCTGGATGTGCGCGAGCTTCTGGGTCGATTGGGCGAGCACCACGAACTGTCGATAGCATGCGAGATCACATCATATCGTTGGTTGGTCATCATATTCGAGTTCGAGCACCTGGGAGATGGATGGACGTACGGTGTCGACGGCGGCGCACTTGAGCGACACGTTTCGTTCATTGAGCAGCAACAACAAGATGTCGAAGAGCGCCTCGGAGAAGAAGGCCAGGTTCTCGGTACACTTGGAGATCAGCTCGTTGAATATCAAGAGCGAGATCTCGACGAAGCTGCGCGACGCGAGAGCGGGTCAGTGCCGCCCGCCTCCTCCGCCAACACCGACAAACAACAGCAGGGCTCGCGTCGTACTTGAGGCGGCCCTTCTTGAGGTCCTCGCGAGTACGCTTCTCAATGTACTTGCCAATCTTTTGCAGCTTGTTGGGCGTGATGTTGGCATAGTGGGTCAAGTTGCCCAGTTGATGGCTGATGGCGCACAGACCCGATCACCAATCCATCGATCACCAATCCATCCAACCAGCACGACGAGAACGCGAGCGATTGGCGTCGCCTTCGGGGCCGCATACCTGTTGATCGGTGCATCGAGCTCCGCTGGGTAGAGCGCATCTACGAGCTTGGTGTACTTCTTCTCCTTCTTGAAGATTCCGCGGCGGCCGAGCATGGTGGGCGAGCGAGGCGCAACACGACGCGGCAACCACACAACAACGAACGAACGAAGGCGATCGCAGCGATCTCGCTCTTGTTCCCTTTGCTCGCTTCTCTGCTCGCGCCCCTGATATCGATCGGCCTCGTGCGTGTGTATGTTATCAGATTGGTTTATTGTGCAACAAGCAGAGCCTAGTTTACTTCTTGGCAGCGGCGGCAGCCTTGGACTTCTTGGTGCCTCGCAGCTTCTTGGCGCGGTTCTTGCGCTCCTTGCGCTGCTTGCGTGCCGTCTTCTCAAGAGTGACGAGCTTCTCCTGTAGTGGCACAAGCGGGTCAGAACAAGAGCCGCATACACACGCATACAGATGCGCGAGGATAACAGATGGTGGGTAGCTGTTGTCTCTTCTCCACCGCGACACAGAATTCGCTGCTGCGCTACGACGGATCTCTCTCCTTCGTGTAGAATATCGCGGAACGTTCGCTCGCCAGAAGCACCCAGACCACTGCAACGCCTTCCTCTCTCCCGCTTTCTCTCTCGTGTACGCGAGCAGCAGCGTGGTGGTTGCTGCTGCATGGTGCGTGACGATGATGACGACGCTGCGAACGCGATACGTACGCGGACCAATCGGTACTTGGGCTCGTACTTCTTCTTGGCGGTGATGTTGTCGTAGACCAAGGCGAAGCCGGAGCTCTTGCCTCCACCGAACTGAGTGCGGAAGCCGAACAGCGTGATGGTGGTCGGGTCCGACACGTTGTACATCTTGGCAAGAAGAGTCTTGAGCTCCTCCTTGCTCACATTGGGGCGGCCGGGATGGACGACATCGACGACCTGCAGCGACGGACACCAAGACACGGTCAGCGGCCGCACTGTCGCAGGAAGATCACAAGCTCTCGAGCTGCTGTACGCGCGCTAAACTCGCTCGCGCAAGCGGATAGAGAACGCGATAGAGAGAGAGAGAGAGAGAGAGAGAGAGAGAGAGAGAGAGAGATAGCAGGTGCGCGTATGCAACACAAAGTAGCGCCACGAGCCACAGATGAACACGACTCGCTGCGAGAGCACGACGAGGTGCGTATGGGCTAGGGCGAGCGGGCGGGCGCACGCGAGCTCACACGCGCCAGCAGGCGTCGTGTGTATGCGTGCTGGCGGCGCGAGAGCGAGCTGCGGGTGCCGATGGCGGTGGCGGTGTTGGGCATCGAGTATCGCGTCGGCTACGAGGAATCAGAGCACGAACCATTTGGCGACGAGCAAGAAGGGGGTTGCCCTTGAACTTGCGCGTGCGGATGTGGCACGCAGGCTTGGCGTCAGAACCCATTGCGGATGGCGAGACGCGGGTCTGTGGCGGAGGAGAAGGGGGAAGAGGAGGCGTGAGATCGAGCACGGCGACCAAAAGGCGAGACCGAGCCCGTAGTGCAAGAAGGGCTCTCGGCCGAGCCTTAATGGCCGGGGTACCTCCACCCTTAAGCGGATTCCCGCCAAAATGCGTCGTCCTCCTGCGGTTGGCTCCCGCGCTTGGCAGCCAGCAGCAGCCACTGCCACCCACCGCAGCAAGCCAGCTGGCCTCGGCTAATCTGCGCCTCACATCGTCATTCGCCCTGCCACCCAACCCACCGCACCTCCTGTCGTCGTCGCGCACCCAGCTGCTCGCCGCCTTGGTCGTCGCCTTGCACCTCCCCGGCTTTCCGTTGCTCATTGGATGTGCAACTGCTGCGTGAGCGAGCCTCTGTGAAATATCCATCCCGCCGGTACGTGCGCGCTGCCTGCATATCTAGATATGCGCCTGGAGCCCTGCGCTCACCTCGTCCTCGCTTCTGCAGAACGCACCTAGGCAGCCATGACCACAAAATACGCCGCCGATGCCTCGCGGCTCGAAGCCTCGCGCGAGAACGCGCACCCGATCTCACGCGGTCGCGAGTTCACCGCCGCGGCCTCGACTCCCAAGTCGCGCCGAAAGTACGTCCACCCTTCGCAGCGCTCGCTCCCTCTCGATGTACTCAGTCGACCCGGTCGTTCGAACCATACGATAACGACAGAGCCTTCGAGAGCCGCCTTCAACAAATGACTCGTACGTGTTTATTCGTGTTTATTCGTGTTTATTCGGTTGTTGTGTCATTGCCTTCCATCGTCCAACACACACGCTCTCCCGTGCACCACAATGCTTCCTTGCTCGCCATCGTCTCATCCCGTTGTGTTTGGCGTCTCTAGCGGCCGATGATCCCTTGCCGATCATCGAGGAGTTCCTCAAGTCGCTCGAGCAACAACCGAGCGCTCAGACCGAGCTGCGCCAAGAGTTGGAGAAGTGGCTGCATCACCTCGAGAGCCAAGGCCGCTACAACGACGATCGTCGATTCGTGACCCTGTGGATGCGATACGTACGTGTCTCTCTCTCTATCTACATCATCTGCCACATCGAATCGAATCACTCACTCACTCACTCACTCGTTTATCGGTGTGCGCAGGCGGCGCTGCTTCCAGCTCCGACCGAGGTCTTCCACTACCTCAACGACAAGAACATTGGTTGCAAGCAGGCCTTGTTGTACATCACATGGGGCTTCCAGTTGGCCAACGAGCGACTATTCGACGAGGCCAACGACAAGTTCCAACTCGGCATCAATCGGTACGCGCAGCTACTCGCCAACGGCATCGAAGCAACCAGCGAAGCTCATGTGTTTATGTGTGTGTGTATGTGCGTGTGTCGATAGCTCGGCCGAACCGCGCGAGCAGCTGCAACAACAGTACGAGCGATTCAAGCAGATCGCCAAGCATCAAGGCTGGGTACCACACGCCCGTGTTCCCAGTGCCACCACGCGAGCTGAACCCTGTACGTTAGAGCAGCGGTGGCCTCATCAATATCTCTATCGCTTGCTAATGCCATCCACCCGACGATACGACACACAGTCGATGAGAACGCTGGCCGCGTGTTCACTACGCTCGCCAGTGCCGCTCCAGTCACTCGGCAACAACAACAAGCACCGCCGCCTCAGCAACAACGAGCACAGCGTACGTCGAGTGTGCCGATCTTTCGTGATGCCGATGAGGCGGCCGCCTCTGCGCGACCGGAGGTGCTCCCTCCTTGGGGTCGCTTCGCCACGATGGTCGAGCGCCGACGAGAGAACGAAACCACGCCGACCTCTTGGGTTGGTCATACGGTATGCAGCGCACATAGCTACTCGTCTTTGTATTGATGTTATTGGTTGTATTTATGATTTATCTCTATCGTATCGATATTATTGGTTGTATTCATGATTTATCTCTCTATCGTATCGATATTATTGTATTTATGATTTATCTCTCTATCGTATCGATATTATTGATTGTATTCATGATTTATCTCTCTATCGTATCGATATTATTGGTTGTATTTATGATTTATCTCTCTATCGTATCGATATTATTGGTTGTATTTATGATTTATCTCTATCGTATCGATATTATTGATTGTTTTTATGATTTATCTCTCTATCGTATCGATATTGGTTGTATTCATGATTTATCTATTGTATCGATATTATTGATTGTATTCATGATTTATCTCTCTCGTATCGATATTATTGGCTGTATTTATGATTTATCTCTCTATCGTATCGATGTTATTGCTTGTGTATGATTTATCTCTGTTGTATCGATGTTATTGGCTGTATTTATGATTTATCTCTCTATCGTATCGATATTATTGGTTGTATTCATGATTTATCTCTCTATCGTATCGATGTTATTGATTGTATTCATGATTTATCTCTCTATCGTATCGATGTTATTGATTGTATCTATGATTTATCTCTCTATCGTATCGATATTATTGCTTGTATTCATGATTTATCTCTATCGTATCGATGTTATTGATTGTATTCATGATTTATCTCTATCGTATCGATATTATTGGTTGTATTCATGATTTATCTCTATCGTATCGATATTATTGGTTGTATTCATGATTTATCTCTATCGTATCGATATTATTGGCTGTATTCATGATTTATCTCTATCGTATCGATATTATTGGTTGTATTCATGATTTATCTCTATCGTATCGATATTATTGATTGTTTTTATGATTTATCTCTCTATCGTATCGATATTATTGCTTGTATTCATGATTTATCTCTGTTGTATCGATGTTATTGATTGTATTTACGATTTATCTCTGTTGTATCGATGTTATTGATTGTATTCATGATTTATCTCTCTATCGCATCGATATTATTGATTGTATTTATGATTTATCTCTATTGTATCGATGTTATTGATTGTATTTACGATTTATCTCTGTATCGAATCGATATTATTGATTGTATTTATGATTTATCTCTATTGTATCGATATTATTGATTGTATTCATGATTTATCTCTCTATCGTATCGATATTATTGGTTGTATTCATGATTTATCTCTCTCGTATCGATATTATTGGTTGTATTTATGATTTATCTCTGTTGTATTGGCTGACCCGATTTTTGATTGCCATTTTACAGCTCCCACAAAAGGTTGAAGCCCCAACCCGCCCGGCTGCATCACAGCGGGTCGTCATTCATGCCGACGATGTTCCGGACAACAGCACGCAAGGTCCCGCGCCCATCAAGCCGCGAGCGGTTGACGCACCTGCCGTTAGTGCTACGACAGATACTGCGACCCAACGCTCCAAGGCCGCTTCCAGCGCTCGCAGCGGTATGCTGATGTTGCGAGTTCGTCTCCGAGCGCTGGAAATCATACCGACCGCTCACTGTTGCACGCGTGTATTAGTGAAAGCCGAGAAGCTCGTAGTGCAAGATTATCTGCTCGCGGTCGGTGGACAGCGCAACGCGCCGTTGCCGGCGGTTTGTGTCGAGCGATCGCTCGAGGAGGCTCGCGCTTCGTTGATGGGCTACAGCCAGTACGTCGCACAACGACTGTAGTGTCACCTGCTGCCACCTGCTCTTTCGATATCACTCACCATCGTTCATCGTCGTCGTCATCATCATTATTGGGCATCGATCTAGACGCTTGGAAGAGGAGATATCTCGCTTGCGACAGGCTCAATTTGTGCCGCTGCCTGACCACGATTCGGATATGGAGCTCGAAGACGACGAGGACGACGCTCCCGAAGAAACTGACGATATCGCGCTTCTCGATACGACCACCACCATGATGGCTGCTGCCGTGTCTGCCGCGCCGTCGTCGATCACTCCGCCCCAGCCCCGCACACCGCTTCAGTCGGCCGCGCCGCTGGCTCCCACTTCCACCGCAACCGTCGCAGCTGGCGCCAGCACGGGCAAGCAGCCACTGCGCCCGCTCGGCACCTCCAAGGGCGCCGAGCTGCAGCGCCGCTCGAGCCGCACGAGCCTTTGTAGCTCGAGCTCCTTGTCGTTGGTGCGTTCCGCATCGCAGCGGTGTGCGCAGCCGAGCCAAGCGGCCTCGATCGCGCCGCTCACGCTCACCGCGGCAGTCGCGGCCGAGATCAAGTCCGCGATCGAGAAGGAAAACTCGCTTCGTAGCTCGTCGATCGACGAGTTCGAGTGCGAAGCTGGCGATACGACCTTCCTCGATGGCCTCACGATGAACGGCGAGCTGCGCAACACGATCGAGTTCACTCGCACCATGACCTCGTGCACGTCGCCCGATCTCACCATGCACTCGCGCGAGGCATTGCACGACGTGCTCGAGATGTTCTCGTCGGCGCTCGACGAGAAGACGCGCGACTTGACGACCGACTTTGACAACGAGCCCGAAGACAGCACGGCAGCCAATCTCCAGCTGCTGCTTGGAACTCCAATGGTGACGCCGGGAGCTGCGTCGGTGGCAATCTTTGCCGATGGCGCTCACGATATGGGCGAGAACTTGCTGCCTCTCGCTACTCCCTCGCTCTTCCAACCCACTCCATTGCTCACGCGACCACAACCGCAACCGACACCAATGACTCAGTCGCGCCCGATGGTATTCTCTGACTCGGAGAATGCTCCACAACCCACTCCATTGCTCACGCGACCAGCAATGCAGCCGCGACCGACACCAATGACTCAGTCGCGCCCGATGGTGTTCTCTGACTCGGAGAATGCAGTGCAACCCACTCCATTGCTCACGCGACCACAACCGCAACCGACACCAATGACTCAGTCGCGCCCGATGGTGTTCTCTGACTCAGAGAATGCAGTGCAACCCACTCCATTGCTCACGCGACCAGCAATGCAACCGCAACCGACACCAATGAGCCAGTCGCGCCCGATGGTGTTCTCTGACTCAGAGAATGCAGTACAACCCACTCCATTGCTCACGCGACCAGCAATGCAGCCGCAACCGACACCAATGAGCCAGTCGCGCCCGATGGTGTTCTCTGACTCGGAGAATGCAGTGCAACCCACTCCATTGCTCACGCGACCAGCAATGCAACCTCGACCGACACCAATGAGCCAGTCGCGCCCGATGGTGTTCTCTGACTCGGAGAATGCAGTGCAACCCACTCCATTGCTCACGCGACCAGCAATGCAACCTCGACCGACACCAATGAGCCAGTCGCGCCCGATGGTGTTCTCTGACTCGGAGAATGCAGTGCAACCCACTCCATTGCTCACGCGACCAGCAATGCAACCTCGACCGACACCAATGAGCCAGTCGCGTTCGATGGTATTCCAAGACGAGCCCGTTCAGCAAGTGGTTCCTCGTTTGTCGATTTTCTGCGACGATGACAGCCAAGCTGCTGCGGTACCGCAAGCTCCCGAGTTTGACCAGGAGAACAGCAACCATGTGCCGTTCGCCGCCGCGCGTTCGTTCGCTACGCCTTCGGTTGCTGCATCGGTGCTCCGAGCCAAGCCTCTCACCCAAAATCAAGCGCTCGAGCAGCAGCAGCCAGTCGTGATGCCCTTTCAGGGCTTCGCGGATGCGAGCTCGAATCCACTCGCCTTGCTACAAGCTGAGCCCTATCCTCCATGGTACGCCTCGTCGTAGTCATCGCCGTCGTTAGACGTTGGATCTATTGCTCACTCATAAGATGCACAGCAATATGAGCAGCATGATGGAGTTTCAAGTGTTTGACGACGAAAGCGGCAGCACCACGCAGCCGTCCACCCAGGCGCCGTGCCACAACGCTGCGGCACTCGATCCCTTCACGACCGGCCACTTGCAAGCGCTACTGTCGCAGCCGCAGGTCGTTCAGGCCCTCGATCGCTGCGGCATTTACCACGCGTTCGATGCACCTGCACCTTCGTGCCAGTATCCCTCGTTCGGCAACTCGTCCGACGAGGAGGAGCTCTTCCTCGCGCCGGATTGCACCGTGCAGGTACTCTCGTGTGTCGGCGAGGGTGCGTACGGCAACGTCTACAAGGTCATGGCGCTGGAGGCGCATGGCGGTGACGATGACGACACCGAGGCGTTCCTCAATGAGAGCACGACCACCGGCAAGGTGATGGCGCTCAAGACGCAGCCCGAGGACATGCGATGGGAGTTGTACATTCACACGCAGCTCGAGGCGCGTCGCGTCGCGGCCTCCATGTCGTGCCAGCCTTTCGCGCACCCGAGCTCGGTCTATCGATTCCACGACCGCAGCTTTGCATTGATGGAGTTCTGTGCGCAAGGAACGCTCCATTCGCTGATCCAAGCCTACCAAGAGTCGAACAAGCCTCTCGACGAGACCGTCATCGCCTTCTATACACTTCAGATCATGCGAATCGTCTCGGCCTTGCATCAAGCTCGTACGTTACATACACGCACGCGGCTACGCTTTGTAGATGGCCATCGACTGATCGAGGCGCTGGTGTCGTCGCCGCATCCACAGAAATCATTCATGCCGATATTAAGCCAGACAACTTCTTGGTCATGAACCGAAGCACGCAAGGCATCGAATGGGACCTTTGGAGCCCGGACGAGTACGTGACCACACTTGTGATGCACTCGCACTCGCACCCGCACTCGCTCACGATCGAGAGTGGAACGTTGGTGATACAGTCGAGCGCAGGGCTGGGCCAATCGTGGACTCAAGCTCATCGACTTTGGACGAGCGATCGATCTCTCGTTGTATCCGAGCAACACGCAATTCTGCGGCAACAACCACGCCGACGAGTGGCAGTGCATCGAGATGCGCCAGGGCCAGCCATGGACCTATCAGCTGGACTTGTACGGCATCGCCGGCGTGGTGTACTGCATGCTCCACAAGCAGTACCTCAAGGTCGTGCAGCAGACGTGCCGTGAGAGCTCGCGGCTGTTGTGGCGTCCGGTCCTCAAGTCTCGCAGGTACGGCGTAGCTTGCGTGCGAGCCGAGAGCTCTTAGTGTGGCTTCTCACTCACGCTGCTTGTGTACACACAGTGAGCTGTGGTCCGGCATTTTTGACACACTCTTGAACCCAAGCGACACGAGCGACGCAGGCTTGCGTGCCTTGCTGCCACCGCTTCAACGTCAGCTCGAGCATTTTCTTAGCGACAAGCAGCGCAAGCTCAAGATGGCGCTCTTGACCTTGCACAGCGATCTCGGCCAAGGGAGCAACGGCAAGTGAGCGCTGTATGATATGCCCCCAATGATCACACGCTCATATATGTGCCCGCGCGCTCTCTCAAGCCTCTGAACCATGTCATATTGAATCATATCTGCACAAACAATCTGTTTCATTCAATCAACCAAGAGTCTATCCATACAATCAATCGACTGACTTGATAGATTGGTTCATCGAGATGGATTGATAGTTGCTTGCTGCCCCGCTGCCTTCAACAACACCATCACCATCATGCTGCTGCAGCGAGTGGTCCGTTCAATCCACCAGCACCACCCATCGCCTCTACACCCTAACCTTACCATCAACTTGGGTCGATCTACTTGTTGAGAGCAGTGCCGTGTCGCAGTCGTCGCTTCGCGAGTGCGTTCGTTCGCGAGCGTTGCGGTACGCGCGTCGATCACACTCAACCAATCAATCACATATGCCATGCGAAACTCACGTCGTTGATTGTAGCGCCCGATCGAGTCCCGAGCTGCGATTGCATGGGAGAAGACCAAGCCGCTTAGTACGTGGAGATCGATATGATATCGATATGAGATCGATATGAGATCGATGGCTCGCTGACGCGGGTTCGGAACCCCCGAGCAGCGATCGATCGCGTGATAGTATCGCCTCCCAGCAAGGGAGAGGTACGAATCAAGCTCAAGGCTACTGGCGTGTGCCACACGGACAAGTTCACGTTGTCAGGCGAGGATCCAGAGGGTCTGTTCCCGGTGATTCTTGGTCACGAGGGAGCCGGCGTGGTCGAGAGCGTCGGCGATGGCGTCACGTCGGTGGCTGTCGGCGACCACGTGATACCGCTCTACATCCCCGAGTGTGGCACCTGCAAGGTGCGAATCGATGATGGCATATGATCGTCCCCTCGATCAATCGAACTCCTCGTATCGATCGAGTTTGAGGGGCCGTGATAGATGCGTGTGATGCAGCTTCAATGATCTCATCGATTGATCGATTGATCGTGCGTGTGCGTGCGACGATGATATAGTTCTGCTTGTCGGGCAAGACCAACCTGTGCCAATCGATTCGTGTGACGCAAGGTCAAGGCAAGATGCCCGATGGCACGACGCGCTTCCATACGCGAGATGGTAAGCCGTTGTTCCATTACATGGGCACCTCGACCTTTAGCGAGTACACGGTGCTGCCCGAGATCTCGGTCGCAAAGATCACCAAGGCCGCTCCCCTCGAGAAGGTACACCTCACGGGGCCACATGAACGAATGGTTGGATCGATGGATGGATCAATGGATGGATCAATGGATGGCTGGATCATTCACGAGCACGAGCGAGAGCACATATGAATGAGGCGCACTAACGAGTGGGCGCGTCTCGCTGCCGATGCGAGCAGGTTTGCTTGCTTGGTTGCGGCATCACTACCGGAGTCGGAGCAGCCACGCGTACGGCCAAAGTAGAGCCCGGCAGCTCGGTGGCTGTGTTTGGTCTCGGAGGCGTCGGTCTTGGTGTACGATCGATCAAACGAACGAACGCGCCAGTTCGTGACGACTGATGAATGCATCATGGGCGGCTCTTGGCTTGCAGGCGATCCAAGGAGCAAGCCTGAACGGCGCCAAGCGCATCATTGCCGTGGATATCAATCCCGACAAGTTCGAGCTTGGTACGTCGATCGAACGAGATAGCTACTGCTTCAGCAAGTGCGCCACAGGTCGACTCACTCACGCACCTGCCGCACAGCGCGCCAGTTTGGCGCTACCGATTGCGTGAATCCTAGCGACTACACCAAGCCAATCACCGAGGTCTTGGTGGAGATGACCGACGGAGGACTCGACTACACGTTCGAGTGCGTCGGCAATGTGAAGCTGATGGTACGCCATGGATGGCTCTCGTTCGTTCGTTCGTTCGCTCATTCACTGATTGTGGACTGGCTAGCGCGCGGCATTGGAGGCCTGCCATAAGGGCTGGGGCACGTCGGTCATCATTGGAGTCGCTGGTGCTGGCCAAGGTCCGCTTGCAAGCGATTTAGTGTGTGGGAGCGCTCCGTAGTAGCGCCTCGCTGACCGGTCTCGTGGCACGTGTAGAGATCTCGACTCGCCCGTTCCAGTTGGTCACGGGCCGCGTCTGGAAGGGCTCGGCGTTCGGAGGCGTCAAGGGCCGCACCGAGCTTCCGGGACTCGTCGAGCAGTATCTCGCGGGCAAGCTCAAGGTCGACGAGTACGTCACACACGAGTTGCCGCTCGACCGCATCAACGAGGCGTTCGAGCTCATGAAGCAAGGCAAAGGCATTCGCACTGTGATTCGTTACGACTGGTAATTGAGAGTACGAATGAGCGCCTCGCCGTCGTTGCGCTCTCTCGCTCGACCATTAGCAGTCAGAGAAATGAACGGGTCTATAACTGGTGGTATTTTACTTGAGAGAGCAGTTGGAGTGAGCAGTACAACACTACATACTGAGACAGGTGGCTGGGTGGATGGGGTGGCTGGGTGGATAGATAGCTTGCTCTTTCCAATGTAGACTGACGGACAGGGAGAGAGATAGATAGTATGCCCTTGTGCGTGGATGCGATCGGGCATTGGCGTGCACTTATGATACAGTGCGAGTAGGCATGTGATATGGGTGCGTGGCAGACGCTCACACCAGATCGGAGATGGTGGCGTTTCGTGGCTCTCGCTTCAACGAGAGGTTGTACAAGCAGTCCTCCTCGAGGAACGGCAACTCCAACAGATAGCTGAAGAGCGGCTCTTTGGGCTCGATCGGGTAGGTGGTGTGTTGGTAGAGTTCGATCTCCTGCAGCACACGGCACTCCAGCTCGCGCTTCTTAAAGTTGATGAGCTCGCCAAACGAGTCGGGGTTGCCGTCGCCGATGAAGGTGAGATCGGTCAGGTACACGCCCCTGCAAACGAAGCGATGGATCAATACCGCGAGAACCAGAACTACAAGAGCGAGCGAGCGAGCCAGAATTGAATCGATGCAACAACGTACAAGTACGGGAGCGCAGGAGGCTGGCACGAATGCAGCGCAGTTCGATAGGCCTTCCATGAGCTCGTAGGCTCCATCAACATGGCGAGCTCCTCGAATTTCTATCGTTGCAGGAGAAGGAGGATGTATGTCTCAGTCATGAGGCGCACGAGGTGAGACGGAGCTCTCGTGGAGTACATACCGTGACAAGCAACTCGTTGATGGTGAACTTGGAGAACTTGAGGCGACTGACGCTCGACATGTTCAAGCCAGCGACGATACCCATCAAGGTGTTAAAGTTGTTCATGCGGCGGAGCTCCTGCGCGACGGCCATGAACTTGCTGATGACGGCCGAGCGGTTCTTGAGTTTCTCGTGGCACATGACCATGGTCGGCACCCAGTAGCTCACGTGGTTGAAGCGCTTGATCAAGTTGAGGACATTGGGCGACTTGTGGCGCGTCTTGGGCTTACTCCAAGCCTGTTGCAGCAGCTCCGAGATCTTACGTTGGGAGCAACCGCGACAGGGACAGAGAGAGAGAGAGTGTGGTGAGTGCAACGGTATCAAACGAGAACTCGACGAGAGTATTCCAACATACCTCAATCGCCTTGAAGACACGAAAGTCGATCAAGGTGAGTTGCTCGGCAATATCTTTCTCGGACGCATTCATCAAGATATCAGCCGGAGTACCGACAGCAGAGATGGAGCTCTAATAGAGTGGCGAGAGCGAGCGATGAGTCATGGGCTTGATACGACAGAATAGAGTGGAGTAGTATACCTGTGGTGGAACGGCCAACAATGCTTCGTGACGTTGGCGCTGCAAAGAGAGCTGCGTCTCGATCTGCTTGCGCAACGTGTTGGCCAACTCCTTGTGGTCGTGAGCGACCGTGTTATCGATAAAGTCATTGAGAGCGGCAAACAAATCAGCAGGATCAAAGTCCTGGATCGAGCGGCTGATCCACAACTTGAGTGCGATGCACACGCGCATATGAATGACATCGCGGTCAGTCGGTGTAACGTTCTGTGGAACGCGGTAGCGCTCGATCAGCTTGCTCAAGAACTTGGTCGGCGTCGTGAACGAATGGAAGCTGTACACAAAGGTCTTGACGAATTGGGTATCTGCAAACGAGAGTCAAGCACACGCACACACACACACACACACACACAGTGAGATTTGTGACACACATGGCCAGAATGCTTGTTGGCTTCAAGGTGGCGGAGGTGGCGATCGAGTCGCACCTGGAGTATCGAGTGATGTCAATCGAAGAATCAAGGCATTCAAGGTACCGGCGCCCTCGATCTCGGCATCGATGCTCGTGTGCATGGCACGAACGGTACGATCAGCGAGGTAGTCCCAAACGTTCTGATCGCCAGAGTCGGAGCCGGCCGAGAACGAGCCGAGCTTCTCGAGTGTCGGATAGAGTATGTTGCTCGAGCTGAGCTTGTTGCGCCAGAGCTGTCGCGCCGTTGCGATATGGTCGAGCGCCTTGGTGAGCGTGGCTTGTATGGCGTGCACGCAAGAGAGCATCTCGACCGTGGTTCGGTGCGGCACTCGTCGCTCGCTGCCGTCGATGCTGCTGATCGAGGCACAGAGCTGGATCGAGAGGGCAGCGAACTTGTTGAGGAACTCGTTGACGCTGGCGACGAGCGAGTGGCCAACCGGGAACGAGACCCCGTTGCTGCTCGTGCTCTCGATCGCCGCCGCGGCGAGCGTGTCCGAGTTTGGCACGCCGACGGGCTTCATGGACTTGAGGCGCTCGAGGATGTTCTCACCGACGCTGTCGATCAGCTCCTGCGTCGGGTCGCTCGAGCCGTAGAAGCCACCAATCTCCACGACGTCGCGCAAAAACGCAATCAGGCGCAACACGTGCTCGCGGAGCTGCGCATCCGATTGGTTAGGGTCGCATTTGATCTGGTGTGCAACGTCAATGATCGATTGCACAGTTTCTCGAATCGGCGTGGTCGAGAGTAGCAACTACACAACCAAGCGATGATGGTGGTGATGATGGAGAGTGAGTCGCGCTGCAAGTTGGTTCAACTCTCGCAGCTACACGCAAGGTACCTGACGAAAGTTCTCGGGAGTGAGGATACGACTAAGAGACGTATTGCGCTTGACCCACTTTTCTTTGATGGTTGGTCGTTGTACGAGCTCGTTCAAGATTTCATCTTGTTGCTGTTGTGATCGCAACAGCAACGAAGGAGTTTGTTAGCAGGTCATAATCGAGTGAATGCGGGAGAGAATACATACAGCTGCAAGTCGAAGAGCTGAAGGTCGACGCTCCAAGCGAGGAGGTCCTGGACTAGCCTTCTTTTCAGGAGGTGGAACGGACTTGCGGAAGGTTGCGAACAGTCGACTCGAACCGGAGGACGACGACGAAGATGATGAGGACGACGACGACGATGTCGAGGAGGACGAAGCGGACGAAGAGGCACTTGGTGCCGGTGCTGGTTGTTGGGCCGATGAGGAAGGTCGCTCGAGGAAAGAGGAGTGCATCACGGGGCCGGAGTGTGTTAGCTTGGGAGCCGACGGAGCAGAGGTCGACAGTGGCGATAGCGGCGGTGGGATGGGGACCGACGGGGCTGAGAACGAGAGGTGGGCCACTCCAGTCGGAGCACAATGGCGCTGGATGAGATCGAGACACGCGCGCTTGTTGTCGCCTGTCTCCTTGTCCCATGAGGATGCAAACCAAGGGAGGCGAGTCTTGAGGACCTCGATGATGGCCTCGGATGGCTGCAACGGTGGAGGAGGCAGCACGAGGCCCGGTGGCGGTGGCGGCAGCTTGATGCCCTTCGAGGCAGTCGGCGGGATCAAATCGCCGGCCTTGGAGTTGTGGCGCTGCAGCGGCGCGGGCGGCGTTGTCGACGGCGGCTTGATGTTGGATCGAGCAGGTCGCGGTGGTGGCAGCGGTGCACCAGCGGGGAGTGTGCCCGAGATGGGCCGAGTGGTGGCGGGCCGCACGCCGGCGGGCAGCGCAGGTAAGGGCCGAGCAGACGAAACCAACGGCGGCGGTGGCGGCAACGAGCCGGCGAGCTCGGAGAGTCGCACTGGCGGCGTAGCTTGAACGAGCACGGGAGCCGAGAGATCGCTGTTGCTTCGAGTTCGAGGACGCGGAGGCGTTGCAGGAGACGAGTTGCGCGACGGATGCGAGCCGCTAGCGACCTCCGAGTGTGCATCTTGGCGGAAGCCCTTGGAGTTGGTGCGTTTCTGGCGAGGTGGTGGCGCTGGCACTGGAACGTCTTGCGTTTGTGCGAGTGATGATGAATCGGCTTGGGCGAGTTGATCAATGATACCAATCGCCTACATGAATCAACGAATGAATGAGATATGAATCAACTGTGTGATGGCGGCAGCAACAATGAGGCGGTATGATGCGATGCATACCACTTCCAGAGCGTTCGAAATGTTGGTTTGGCTCTCGCGCACGAGCCATGCGAGATTCTGCACAAAGGCATTCGAACCGTTGAGCGTTCGATGCACCGTGAGGACCGTGCTCAAGAGAAGGTCCGAGAGCCTCTCGCGAGTGCGTTCAATCTCCTTCTGAAGGAGCTCCTCGTCGTCGGTCGAGTGATACATGGCCGATGAACGAATGCCGGAGCCGCCAGAACCGCCAGCAGCGCCCGGAACGACGGAAGCAGCAGCGGCGGCGGCAGCGGCGGCGGTCGAGGCCACGGCAGACGAGATCGAGGAACGCCGCTTCTTACCTGACGATGACGTGTCGGAGGAGCTGGAGCTGGAGCTGGAGCTGGAGGGAGTGGAGGCTGATGGCACCGTCACGGGCTCGACGACGGCCTTGTGATTGATCTCGGAGGCGACGGCGAGCGCCAGGCGCAGCATCTCGGAGATCTCTTGCGTGGGAGCAGGAGCGAACTGCTGCAATGTCGCCTGGAAGCTCGCCATGTGCTGCGCAAAGCCGTTGAGGTGCGTGGCCATGGTCTTGGAGTTGGACTCGGAGGCCTTCTGCAGCAGGTCCTCGAAGGCGTCGGCGAGCGCGTTGGCCGTGTGCAGGAACACGCGGAGGCCGACGCCCTGACCCGAGGTCACACCGAGCCTCGGGTCTTGTGCGTTGGATCGAATGATCGAAGCGAGATCAATGACGTCGAGCGAGCGCAGCAGTAGGTCGCGTGCCGCACGCTCGTGCTCGTCGCGCATCACGTGGTTGTTGGGGTTCGAGCTGACCTTGCTACTGAGAGCGATGAACGACAACAAGGCACGACGTAGCGAGTTGCTACACGTGCCCAAGAGATCGAGCTCCATCGAGCCCGAGCCGCCGCTGGCGAGCGAGCTCGAGTGCGACGATACGGTCCCGATCAAGGCCGACGTATGTTGTGCTGCATCTTGAATACGGAGTGCGAGCGATTGCTTGCGCGTCGGCTGTCGAGTGGGCGTCGCGCCACCAGCGGAGGTACTAGTAGCACCGCCATCCTCATCATCACGAGCCGTAGAGAAGCTCAAGACGTCGGCCGCCGAGTGTAGCGTCAAGCCCGTGTACTTGAGCACTTGCTCCCATAGATCCTGGAGAGCATAGATCTCACTAGGATCGGGTGCGTTCGCCATTCATCCAACTACTACACTCGCAAACTCAACAAGCGAGAGAGCGAGAGAGCGAGAGCACGAGCGAGCGGACAATCGTATCGAGAATCTATCGATTCGCTAACGGGAGAGGCCAAAAGAGAGAGAGAGATCTATCGATGTGGAGATTGATGGATATGAGTGGATGCGTGAGTAGAGAGGAGTATATGTATGTAGGCGTGGTTGGGTTGTAGGAGTGATGTTGATGAGGGAAGGAGCGAGAGCAACTAAACGAACGATCGATTGATCGATTGATTATTGATCGATCGAACTTGAGAGCAGCACGAGCGAGAAAGAGAGAAAATATCTCGCTCGCGACTTCCCGCCAAATTCAACGCCAATGCATATGCAGGAATCTCTCATCAAACAAGCAAACGAATCATCTACCACTCATCAACAGGGCCACTACAGTAATCGGGTTTACTCATGGTATCGGTCGGTATCGTTACAAACACTCAAAATATCTCTCAGCAGTAATGTATCAATCAAAACGATTGATCGATCGTGATTGATCGATCAGCCAGGCACCCTCGCTCACCTGCTCTCACTCTCTCGCTGCCATGTTGGATTCGGTCGAAATGATAGCAGTCGTCGATGCCAAAAGTCGGTCATGTGGTCGGTGAGCGATCCGAACACGTCCTCGATGTAGCCCGCGACGGTCTCGCATTCGAAGCCGAGCTCGGCCATGCGGTCGATCAGCAGGCTCTCGGGCACTAGGCGTCGCTCGAGCGCGTACACGAAGGCGGCGTTCGGTGCCTCGCGGTCCAGCAGCGCCACGGCCGATTCCGCCAGCGCTCGAGCACGTTGCTCGGCGCCGTCCTTCTCGTACAGCAGGTCGCTGCCGATCACGAGATCGAAGCCTCGCCTGCCAGCGGGCAGCAGCGCGCGCGCCTGCTCGTCCGAGCCCCACCACAGGGTGCGGCACATGATCGGCGCATCGAGCGACGGCTCTCGATTGAGCTCGGCGTGCCGCGCCGCCTTGTCGACCGTGTTCTGATCGCCGTCGGTCATGAGCACGAAGCCCGTCGGACCACACACGGCCGCGGCGGCGATGCTGCACAGCCCGAGGCCGCCGCCGAGCTCGGCCACGCACTTACCAGCGAGCCGGCTCGGGCCCAGTTCGTTGCAGAGGTACTCGGCGAGCAACACGCCGGCGGGCCACTGCGCGCTGCCGGTCGTGTGGCCGGCGGCAGCGAGATTGCCACCGAGCCGATCGGCCTGGAACTGGAGGCCCGAGATGCGAATGGTGCGCGGCTCGCCGTTCGCCGTACGACACGCGAGCGGTAGTTGGAGCTTGGTGACCTCGACCGGAACCTCAGGAGACTCGGGAGGAGTCGAGCTGCAGGCCAGCGGCGTCGCGGCTGGCGGTGCATCGACCATGATGGCGCGAGAGAGAGAGCGTGTGAGTGTGAGATCGGTCGCTGTTGATCGATCGATCGCTCGTTGTTGCTTCGCTGCTCGCTCGCGCTCACTGCTCGCTCGTGCAACCCATCAAACCCATCAAACACCAAACCCCAAACCCACCAAACCCAAACCTCCCACATGGTACGACGATGCACCACCAGGCCCTCATTCCATACCACACCAATCTCACTTTCAACTGATCATCATCAACATCACCATCGCTCGAACCATCTATCGAGCAGGCTTGATTGTCGTGCTACATCCTGCCCTTGTGGTTCTTCATGGTGCTGTGGCAGTTCTTCTTTGGCAAGAAGGCCGAGCAACAGCAACAGGCCGCATGCCAACAAGCTCCGAACACCGACAGCACGCGCCTGGACAACTCGGACGTCGGCGCCTCGGCCACTACCAAGAGCGCCAAGGCCGTCAAGTCCGAGTAAGCGAGCCGCACAAGACCGCGCTGCCGTTGATCGACTGGCTGCTTGGCCTGGCCTTCTGGCGCTGCGAGTGAGATCCGTGCGACAACAGCAGTAGCAACGAGCGCACACGTCCATGACGAGCGCGACCCCAAGCCAGCTATCAGCGTACGGAGGGTCGCGCTCCGAGCCCGTGTGTGCGCTTGGTGCTCGTGTTGCCCGCGCGTCTCTCGCTTGCCTCGTGAATACAAAGCCCCTCCCCACATACGCAACCCGGCCAATACCGCCAGTGGCCTTGGAAGCAAGCGCTGCTTTCAGCACTTGTTTAGTACATATCACAGGCGTGAAGAATCGAGAGAGATAGAACGATGAGATTGAACGAGGAGATAGAACGCAGCAGGCAGCTCGCGGCGGCGCTCTCTACATGGTCTCGTAGCTGCGATCGCCCTTCCAGCGCAGCACGCAGAAGGTGAACGTCGATCCGGTAGCGACGATCGAGAAGGCTCCGGCGGTCAACGCCATGATCCAACCGGCCGCAATGCCCTTCGTCGCGCGACGCTCGTTAGACGACGATGCGAGCGACGACATTGGATGGAATGCGGCACACGTACCCACTCGGTCGAGAACGAGTACTCATGGTTCTGATAGAAGAAGGTGCCAGTGTTCGAGCCGGCGAGCGAGTTGCAGGCGCCGATCGTGACGCCTCGCTGCTCGCACCAATCTCCCGAGTCTCCCTTGATGGCTGCGCGGACGCGAGGTTCCAACGATGGATCGATCAGTACAAGCGGGAGAGAGAGATTGACCACGCACACACGCACACACACACGCGCACACGCGTACCATGATTGATGGTCAGGAAGAAGAGTGCACAGTTGAGGATGATGAATGCATTCAGGCACTGGAACAACATCAAGATCCAGTAGGACGAGATGCCTGGCTTGGCGGCCTTGAACTGGCTCGAGAGCAGCACGATGCACACGCACGTCAGGACGATGCTCAAGCAGTTGGTGAACAGGGTTCCGTTCCAGACGCGCTACTCACGCAGCAGCAGCAGCAGCAGCAGCTCGAGTGGGTTAGATCGAATGAGGACGATCGATCGATCGATCGCTGGATGCATTGAACCAACCTGTTCTTGAGTACAAGCGCATCCAGGCTCACGACAATCGACGCAGTCTACAGCATCGAGATACCAATGAGTGTCTCGTTCTCCCTCTTGCGATCGATCGATGGCATCATACACAGAGGTACGTACTTCGCCATTGATAGAAGTTGTGCTCGTCACAGAGCGTGAACGACAAGGGAGTCGCCGGGCAATCGCACGTCTTGTAGCCGTAGATCGGACTGCGAAGGACCTATCGAGCTCTCGAGGTTAGAGACTCGCACGCTCGCGTCGGATCGAGATCGAGACTACAACCACGACGTGAGTATCGTACCGTGAGATGGCAGTCCCAGCCCGAGGTGGTGCTCGTGAACTCGAGTGGCGTGTACCTAGATCATGATAGACAGCCAAGAAGATTTCAGTATTGTGTGGGAGATCGAGATCGTGGATGGTAGGTACCAAGGGAGTCCGAGGGCAGCCAGAAGCAACACCAAGGTCGATATGGTGGATGCGAGCGATATCACGAGAGTGATACGGCTGCATGATCGTGGATTGATACTGAGCATCCTCGCACAAACACAATAGAACGACCGTGATAGAACGTATGTATGTATGTATGTATGTATCTCACGGTCTCTCGGTCTCTCGATAGACGTGTGTGGTTCCTGTTCGAGAGTGAGAGCGGAGGTGGGTATGCGCGCGAGGCCACGAAGCAACAACGCTCGACATCGATCAGTCCTCTCCCATCCACCAACCCATCACACCTACCTCCCCAACCCAACACCCACCCAACACACACACCCCTACACATTGAGTACCGATGCATCGATTAGGTCTACGTCAACTTCGCACGGCGATCGCGGCCGTACCGCCCGAGCAAGCACAAGCGATCCATCTGCGCATACCGGACTACACCGACGACGAGCACTTCCCCGAGCCGCATCAATACGACTACCATCGCGAAGCTCGATCGGTACCCGAGGGCCTCGATAGTGCGCCGTTGGTCATTGATCTCGGCTCGTTTCATTGTCGAGCTGGTTGGAGTCTACAAGACAGCCCAACGAGTACGAGTCGCGTTCGAACTCTCGCTTGATATTGCGTTCCATCTCTCGATGTCGATGTCGATGTCGATATCGATCTCTATGATGATGGCTCACGATCGTGTGGGTGTGATATCTACAGTTGACTTTCGATCGGTGGTGCGCAAGTGTCGCTACAAACGCAAGTTCGGTTGGACGGTCGATGATGGTACGAGCACTCCCACTCACTCGCTCGCTCGATATCGCATTGACTCGCGATATCTTGGGCATCAAGACGTCGTGATCGGCAACAAGAAGCTGAGTCTCGGAGAGCAAGCTCGAGTACCAGCTCGTTCGCCATGGGATGGAACGATCCTGACCGACCAACCGTTGACCGAGACCATGATGGACTATGTGTTTGCGAGTCTCGGCTTCCCGCACACGAGCACCTCGATCGAGCATCCGCTCATGTTCACGGAGCAGATATGCAACCCGAACTTCTGTCGAGGACGTACGTCGTGAACGCGAAGCGTGATTGCACAGCGATCGACCGATCGACCGATCGAACTCATGAGACGCGTTGCATTGGGTTACCAGTATTGTCGGAGCTGGCGTTCGAGTGCTACGGAGTGCCGTCGCTGTGCTACGGCGTCGATTCATTGTTCAGTTGGTTCTACAACTCGCGCGTCGTCGAGCAGGATCTCAATCTCGACGCTCGCAACGCATTGATACTCGCCACGGGCTTTCGATCGACGCACATCATTCCAATCATTGGCGGTGTGCCCGATTTGCGAGGATGCAGACGTGTACCTCTGGGAGGCGCGCACATTACCAAGCATCTCGAGGTTCGTGCGATCGATTGCTTGAGAGGGAGGCATTCACGGACTCACGTTGTATTCAATGGAGCAGCAAACGCTCAAGCTCAAGTTCCCAGTGCACAAGGCGTTTGTGACAGCACCGCGAGCTCGTGTACGTTGGGTGCCTGAGAGCATCGAGCGATGCCGCAGCCCAGTGACTGACGCGAAACATGGTGGGCGTGGCTTTCGGCAGTACTTGAAAGAGCACTACTGCTACGTGGCCGAGGACTTTACGAGCGAGCTGCAGCAGTTGTACTCGCGCACCGATCCCGAGACGGTAGAAAAGTTGCGCATCGTACAGCTCGACATTCCGGTGCAGCCCGAAGCTGCCGTGCAGTCGGCCGAGGAGCTCGAGCGCCGCAAGGCCGCCAAGCAGGAGCACATGCGCAAACTCCAAGCTGCATCGCAGGCGAAGCGCCAACAAATACGCCAGCAGCACGAGGACGATCTGGCAGAGCTGAAGGAGCTGCAAGCGATACGCTTCACTGATCCCAAGAAGTACCAGGTACAAAGCAAACTCACTCAAGTGAGTGAGTGAGTGAGTCGTATCTCATGAGACAACATGAAAATAGGCTCGACTGGCGTTGGCAGGCTACATGAATGAGAAGGCAGTCGACCGTGCGATCGGTAAGCTCGAAGCCAAGCTGGCACGAGGCGAGGTGTCGATCGACGACATTCCCGAGACCGAGGTACGAGAAGCAAGCAGTGAGCGACAGCGAGAGGCGATTGCTGATGCGCTGGTGGCACCTTGATAGGAGGAGCTACTGAAGGAGTTTCCGTTGCTGAACGTTCCCGACTCGGAGCTGAACGAGGAGGAGCGAGCCGAGAAGAAGAAGCAACGCTTCGTGCATTCGACCAAGTTGGCGCGCTATCGACAGCGCCAACGACGCGCTCAACATCAAGCAGCACGAGTAGGTCGAGCGCGAGGCGAGGCAAGGCGAGGCGAGGCAAGGGCGTAGTGGTGGTACTTACGGTGCGTGTTACACAGGAAGCGCAACTGCTGATTGAGGAGGAGAAACGACTCGAGGATCCGACCAAGTGGCTGGCCGACTTGTACACGCGCCGACAGGAGGTGATCGACCGTATCGAGAAGCGACGCAAGGCACAGGAGGTGGGCAAGTCGAGTGGCAGCCGACGCACCAAGCAGCAACAGGAGCGATTGCGCTTGATGAACCTGCATGCGATGGGCAGCGACGTGGATGAGTCATTCGTACGTTGGTTGCGCCACGAGTCGTCATGTGAATGCGGCACACGTGGCTCACCACCTCGAGGTGCACCTCGGTATTGCAGGGAGCGGACGACAAGGACTGGGACGTTTACGTCACGATGGCGGGTCAAAACGAGCAGCTCGAGGAGGAAGAGGAGGATGAGGCGGCACTCAAGGAGATTGACGAGTTGCTGCAACAGCACGATGCCGACAACTTGCGAGCCGATGCCGAGGCACAGAAGCAGGCCATCTACCAGTTGCACATTGCGTACGTCGTCGTCGTTGTTGTTGGCTAGTTGGCAGTTTCGCTTCTGGGTAACCCTAACCAACCAACCAACCAACCAACCAACTATCGACGGCGAATGTAGCACCGAGCGATGTCGGGCACCGGAGGTTCTGTTTCAGCCGAGTATGCTTGGCATGTCGCAAGCAGGAGTGATCGAGACCAGCGACTTTGTGCTGCACACGTACAAGGAGCCCGAGCGCCTGGCCATGACGCAGGACGTGTTTCTGACGGGCGGCAGCTGCTTCCTGCCGGGATTCAGCGCGCGCATCGAGAGCGAGCTGCGCAGCCTGCGGCCGTTCGACGCACCGTTGCGGGTGCGGCTCGCGAGCAACCCGTCGCTCGATGCGTGGCGTGGCGCCGCCAAGTGGATCCAGCTGTATCCACAAGAGTTCCAAGCAGCGTTGGTGAGCAAGGCCGAGTACGACGAGCACGGCGCGGCATTCTTCAAGACACATCGATGGAGCAACTATTACTTTCAGCCAGAGGCCTTGGAATGAGAGTGCGAGTGAATCGATTGATATGATGTACAAAACACGCACATGGTGCAATTGTGCGCGAGCATATGATGATGAGTATGCGATTCAATACACAAGGCGAGAAAGCGAGCAGAGAGCAGCGATATCGGTTTGCGTGCGGAATGGATTGGGTTAAGAACAGTGACGAAGCAACGCTTCCTGCGTGTTGTTGTTGTTTCTTGTTGGCTTGTTGGCGAGGAGGCGCACACACATGGCCAGCAGCCTGCTATCATCGTCTCTGCTATCGAGCTCAGGAACGCCAGCAGCTACCGCACAACAGCAGCAGCAAGTTGATCCAGCCATCGTACGCACGATAGCCGCCAGCGCAGCCGAGGACTTTTTCATTGTACGTTCGGCTCCTACAACGACGAGCACGATGAGTTTGAGTATGAGTATCATTGATCGATGTGGCGTGGATCGTGGGGGATGCGTGGGCCCTTGAACGCGTAGCACTACTTCTACCCGACCTATGACAAGTTCCGCCATGTACGATCGCATATGTGCATATATTCCTCGTCGAATCGCATCGTCTGACGAGTGAACTCATCGTCTAACGCGCCCTCACGATCGTGCACAGGAGCTGCGCCGGTACTACCGACCACAAAGTGTGCTGGTCTGGTGCGGCCGACAAGTGACGGGCGTCGAGGAGATCGATGCGTTCGCACGAGCGCTGCCGCTCACGACGCACAAGATCGTGTCGCTCGACTGCCACCCGGTGCCTCTCGCCAGCCCGCCGTCGTTCGTCGTGTCGATCAATGGCACGGTGGTGTTTGGCGACAGCGGAGCGACGCGACACTTTCATCATCAGCTGGTGGCGTCGGAAGATGCGGCCTCCAACAAGTACTGCATAGCGAGCGAGGTGTTCCGGCTGCTTGATTGATCGAGCGCGCGAGCGAGATAGAGAGATACGTTTGTGCGATGATCCAACAAGCCTTTATGTTGTTTGATGGTATGATGGTGGTGAAGATGAAGATGAAGAAGGAATGGATTGGTGGATGCGAACAAGAACAAGCAGAGGAAGAGAATGACAGGCAGAGAGGGAGACGATAGGCACGGCAGTAGCGGCCGCGGTTGTTGCGGATTCATCGAGTAATAATGTTTACAAGATGGATGGGAGGGAGTATACGAACGAACAGACAGACAAACCGACAACGGACCCAAGGCACGCAGGCATGCACGACAGGGTTGGAGCTTGCGTGCCGAGGAGAAGGAGGAGGAGATGGTCGTTGTTGGTCGAGGTTGAGGGTGTTGATGTTGTTGTTGGCTTACTCCGAGTCGCTCTCGTCCTCAGACGACTCGCTGCCGCTGGCGGCGCTGTTGCTATCGCTGTCGCTGTCGCTCTCGTCAGAGGACTCATCGCTCTCGTCGGACTCGGAACCGGCCTTCTTCTTGCTGGCCTTGGCCTTGGTCTGTAGTGGCAGGCGAGAGCGAGGAGGTAAGTATCAAGAAGCTGGCAGCGGGCAGCGAACGAGTGGGCGAGAGATGCGTACAGCCTTGGCAGCCGGCTTGGCCTTCTTGTCGTAAGCGGCCTTCTCGCGCTGGTAACGAGCACGGTCCTCGACGGCCAACTCGGTGAAGGGCACCTTCTCCTCGGGCGAGAGGAGACGCCACTTGTCGGCGATCTTCTTGGCAATGTCGCCGACCGAGGCCTTCTCGCCGAGCTCGTCCTTGACCTGCGGGCGGATCTTCTTTTGGAAGAAGAAGTAGGCCGAGGTGGGCTTCTTGGGCGCGTCGGGGTCTCGCTTTCGCTTCTTGCCGCGCTTCTTGGGCGACTCGTCGTCGTCGTCATCGTCGCCGGCCTTGGGGTTCTCGGCCTTGTACTTGGCGAGCACCTTCTGGTACTCGATGCGCAGCTTGGCGGCGGTCTGCGTGTAGGTGTCCTTCTCGTCGGTGGGAGCGGCCTTCCACAACTCGCCGAGCTTGCGGTTCGACTCGGCAAAGTCGGCGCCCGGGTTCTCGGTCATGACGCGAGGGCGGTTGTCCTTGCAGAAGAGGACGTAGGCGGTCGGAGGCGCCTTGGGCGCGTTGACGTCCTTTCGTCGGCGCTTCTTGGTAACGACCTTCTTGGTCTTGGGAGCCATGGCACACACGGGGAGCGGCGGGAGCGACGGAGAGAGGGGAGGGGAGGGGCGCAAGGAGGTTCTGTGGCAGGGCACACGAGACGACACGCCGAGCGAACGAGCGAGGGGTTAGCGAAGAGGGCGGTGTGACGCGAGCAGAGGCAGCAGGAGAATGGCAACGAGAGGAGCGAGGCACAGAGACAGACAGAGAGGCGACCAACGGTAACACAAAGGCCCAACGGCCGCCGAAAGCGAAAACGCGAAAACGCGCTGGCGACAAAGACTTGGCGTTTTGCGGCCTCGTCGTCGGCTCTCAACGGGAAGAGAAGAGAAGAGAAGAGAAGAGCGCGGCGGTGCCTCTGGTGTCGCGTGCCGTCGCGCTCTGGCGCCCGAACGCGACCGTGTTGGTGCGCCGGTGCTCGCCACGCCACGACTGCCACCGTGCCACGACGCTGGTGCACTCACCTCGGTGCGCGCGGCAACGCGGTGCTCTGGGAGCCTCGCGTGCCGTCGCTGCCGGTTGGCGCGTTCCAACGGTCGATCGCGATCTCGGCGCTCACGCTACGCCGCCACGGCGCACGGGCCACACACGACGCGCGCCATCGCTGCCTTGCCATCGCACCGCGCGGCGGGCCGTGGCGGCCGCTGGCGAGCGTGGCAGTGTCGTGGCACCGCGGCTGCCGTGAAGTGTAGGGGTGCGTGCGCCGTGGCGGCGTAGCGTGGCGGGCGAGGCGGGCGAGGTCGCGGCAGCCACGGCGGGCGGCCAACGCGAGCGCACACACGCAGGGCAGCGACGAGCGAGGCGGAGGGAAGGGCTGGTGCGGCGAGGGCACACACCAGAGGAAGAGGAGGGGAGGAAAGCGACAACGACAAGAGCGGCTCCCGTACCTCCACGCGCACAGAGAGAGCAGTAGAGAGGAGGGGCAGCACAGGCACACACACGCTGGGCTGAGGCGAAGGCTGGCTGGCGCAACGGCTGAGGAGTGGCTGAGGGCGAGTAGAGCGGAGCAGGACTGAGGCCGCAGCAGAGACGAAGCGGACGAAGAGGACGGGCCTCCTCTAAGCCCGCGGCCGCACAGCCGCACAGGCCTCGCGGGCTCAGTGCGCGCCCTTAACGACGGGGCACGAATGAATTCCGGGGCACGAGCCATTTATCGCCATTTTTCTCTTCGCTCGCTTTTTTCTTCGTTCATTCGCTTGGTTGATCGATTGGTGATTGATCGAGTTGGTGGTTGCTGTTCTGCGTGTGTGGCCGACACGACCCAGAGGCACACGGCATGTACATGGATCCAGACGACTTGTTCCTCACGTCGTTCTCGACCTTGAGCTTGCAACAGCAACAGCAGCAGCAACAACACGGTGTCACTGCGCCACCGCTCGCTGCATCGCCTGCCACCTCGCGAAGCCATCGCCATCACGAGCAGTACCATCGCCATCACTGCCGCGACTCGTCCTTATCCTCCTCCTCCACCAATGGTAACGGTACAGGTGTGCCGATGAGCAGCGCTGGTGATCGAGCGAGCTCTTCCATTGCCTCGTCGTCATCCGAGAGCTCGAGCTCCACTTCCTCGAGTTCGCATCAGCACCATCACCTGCCACCATCTAACAACCCCAACAACTACCACGGCGCTCCTTCCTCTGGTAGCAAACGGCGCTCCATGAAGAGTACGTACTCGCTTGAACCGCGACACCTTCCCCTCGTTCCCTCGTTCTCTTCTGATGCGGCCCACGCAGTATCCGAGTATCTCGGCCAACAGGCGACGCTCCTTCCGCCGATCGCCGCGCGCTTCGTGCACCCGATCCCCGACGAGCTCAAGTGCCCGATCTGCTTCGAGCTCCTCGCCGACCCGGTCATCACGCGCGAGTGTGGTCACACGTTTTGTCGCGATTGCCTCGCCAAGTGCATCGCCGCCGCTCGCTCGTCCAGCAAGTGTCCCACGTGTCGCGCCGACTACGATCGCCAGGTGCAGCCCAATCGCAACCACGTCGTCGGCAGCCTGGTCGAGAACATCCTCGTCTGGTGTCGCTACGCTATGATGCGGTGAGTACTCGTCACATCGACGCCTCTCGATTCTTGATTGCCTCGGCCTCCACTACCAATACTGACTGACGCTCACTCGTTGCTTCGTACCATTGTGACGTGCTCTATCCATCGATCGATCGATCTCGCTCCTCCTGCCACGCTAGTACCACCGCGCCACCATTGTGCAGCAGCTCGACCGACGAAGAGGGCGAGGAGCCCGAAGGCACCTGGATCTTGAACCCCGACGGCTGCAAGACTCACTTGCCGCGCTCTCGCATCCGACAGCATGAATCCGTGTGCCCCTTCGCTCCTGTTGCTTGCACGCATCGTCGCGTCGGCTGTCGATTCATTGGTACTCCGTCACTCACTCGCTGGTTCGCTCACTCGCTTACTCACTCGCTCACTCACAGGAACCAGAGCGCAACTCGATGCTCATCTCGAGAACTGTCACTTTGAGGCGATGCACGACTACATTGCCAGCACCGAGGAGGAGATTGCTGAGCTCAAGTTCGCCGTGCGAGTACGAGCCGCTGATCGCTCACAAACACCAACGAACGACGCGAGTGGCTCTCTCTATGGCTGTTGACCGACGGGATGCTACTCTCGATGCAGGAACAATCGATGGAGATCAACCTCCTGCGCCAGCTACTCCGCAAGACGCTGCAGGCTCTCGAGGACCACTCAGACGACGTTGCTGAACTGCGCAAGATCGCCGACATCACACGCACCGGCTGTCACCTACGCCCACACAATGGAGGCCGCCGACAAGGCAACCTCGCCGATCAACTCGCCAATCAAGTGCGTTATCGTCGTCGTCGTCGTCGGCTTGTATTGGCTTGGCTTCTTTACCAACAACTCTGCGCGCTAGCTCTTTGCAAGCCACGAGGTGTGCCGCTGCAAGACCCTGACCCTCCACGAGGATACGGTCGAGTCGTTGGTCTACAGCCAAGACCTGTTGTTCTCTGCATCGTGGGACCACACGATCCGCGTACGTCTATGCTGCAAGCCACACACCTATCGTAGCCTACCAACCACCTCCTTCGACCGCATTGCCAGGCGTGGGATCGCGAGACCTTTGAGTGCACCTACACACTACAGTGCAGCGCTGACGTGCGCGAACTGCTCGTCGATGGCAGTCGCCTGTACTGCGGTTGTGGCAACGGTAACATTCAAGTGTGGGACCTCGAGACGCGCAAGTGTCTCTTGAGCCAACACGCTCACGAGGAGGACGTGCTGGCTCTCCGCATGTGCCGCGGCCGTCTCTTTAGTTCTGGCTCCGATACCAAGGTCAAGGTATAACTCATTCGTTCGTTCGCTCGCATTCTCTTGACGCGCACACTCACTCTCTCATGCAGGCTTGGGACCCTCTCACCATGAACTGCCTCGGAACGCTCGGCGCGCACTCCAACTGGGTCTTTGCTCTCGCAAGCACCGACGACTATCTCTTCAGCGGCTCGAGCGACTCCTCCATTCGCGTCTGGAACCCCGACACCTTCCAGCTGATCGGCACGCTCGCCGGACACCGAGATCAAGTCCGCGCACTCGTAGCCACCGACACCGAGCTCTACAGCGGCAGCTACGACAGCACGGTGCGCGTGTGGGACGCCAAGCAACTCCGCTGCATTCGCATCATCGACGTGCACAACGAGGTCTTTGGTCTCGGCCTCGCTGGCGACTATCTGCTGAGTGGTGACGAGAACGGCACCATCGTCGTGTGGGACCGCTTCACCTACCAGCGAGTACACACGCTCGCCGACCATACGGGCTCCGTCTACTCGTTCGCCATGGTCGGAAACAAGCTACTCAGCGCCTCGAGTGACATGACTGTCATTGTACGTTCGCTGCCGCTCTCCTCCTCGAACTCATACATGCATTCTCGATAGGTGACTGACCGTGACAATGACGCTTGCTCTCCGCAGATCTGGGGTGCCGCTGACAAGTGAGGGAGATATTGTTACGAGTTTTGTTGTTATCATATACATATGAGATCGAGTCATTGCAACAAAAGTTGTTGTAGTTGACGTTGTTGTTGACGTTGTTGTTATTGTAGTCGTTTGTATGAGTGATGAGTGATGAGTGTGTGTGAGTGTCTGTAGGAGTTGCATGAGTAAACAATGTACAAAACAAACCGACCGATTGATATCGATTACTGTTGTGTGGGTGGGTTGGAGCGGCGCTCCTCGGCAGCCGCCAAGATGCTCGCAAACGCATTCGCTGTGATGCCATCCAATTGCGGCGATGCTGCAGCTGCGCGTGCCTCCACGGGAGGAGGAAGATCGAATCGAACCGAACGCCCCGCAGTGGGATTCGCGGTTGTCTTGGTCTTGGCAGCGGCACTTGATGCTGTGGTCACTGCTGGGCTGGTCGTTGAAGTCGACGTCGAAGTCGTGCTCGATGTGGCAGGTGAAATGGGCTGCAGCGAATTGGGCGGCATCGACTGGCGCAACACGATGCGCGGAGTACCTTGCATAGGCGAACGAGATTTTCGCCAAGCAGCGTTGCGCGGTGCTGCGGCGCCAGCTGCCTGCACAGTGTCCGACGCTGACGCGATGTCGCTCTGTGGGGCAGCCTCAGCGACATTCGGCTCGCTAGCAGCCTCAGCGACAGCCGTCTCAGTAGTACTGGCAGCCTCAGCGACAGTCACAGTTGCAGTAGTGGCAGCCTCAGCGACAGCCGTCTCAGTAGTAGCAGCCTCAGCGACAGTCACAGTTGCAGCCTCAGCGGCACTCGTCTCAGTAGTAGTGGCAGCCTCAGCGACACTCGACTGGCTAGCAGTCTCAGCGACAGCCGTCTCAGTAGTAGCAGCCTCAGCGACAGCCGTCTCAGTAGTAGTGGCAGCCTCAGCGACAGTCACAGTTGCAGTAGTGGCAGCCTCAGCGACAGCCGTCTCAGTAGTAGTGGCAGCCTCAGCGACACTCGACTCGGTAGTGGCAGCCTCAGCGACAGTCACAGTTGCAGTAGTGGTCTCAGTAGTAGTGGCAGCCTCAGCGGCATTCGACTCAGTAGTAGTAGCAGCCTCAGCGACAGTCACAGTTGCAGTAGTGGCAGCCTCAGTGACAGCCGTCTCAGTTGCAGTAGCGGCAGCCTCAGCGGCAGTCACAGTGGCAACAGTGACAGCCTCAGCGACAGTCGTCTCAGTTGCAGCCTTTGTGGCACTCGTCTCAGTAGCGACGCTGGCGCCGTGGCCAATACTCGCCGTCATCCAGGTCGACGTCAGGGCAGCCGTTGCAGAAGTCGCTGGCTTGGCCTCTTCCTTGTGCACACTCGCCTCGGCCTTCTGCGCTTCCATCGAAAGCATTGCCGCGAGTGCCGACTGAGGAATGAACGCCACGCTGTGTCGATACGATCCGACCGGGAACTTGGTCACGAGCTCCAGCACGCCTTCGAGCAGCAGCGAGTCATCATCGCCTTCGAGCTCATCGTCATCGCTGAGCGGTTGATTGGCCGCCGCCTCGTATTGCTCGATCAGCGACTGTTGGAATGACTCTGAGCGCGTGTCGACACGCGTCACCGTCGCTCGACGACCGCCTACCGGCACGCTATCCATCATGCCAATGTCATCGACATCCGGCAGCGCGCCGTAGTAGTACGTCACGGCCATGTACGAGCTACCGACAGCATCGGCAAGCTCGTCGTTCTCTGGCGCTGAAATCACAGTTCCAGAGCGAGCTGCTCTCACCTCGTTGGGCACAGCATCCTGGCTACTGCTGCTACTACTGTCGGCAGAAGCAACTGGTAGAGTCGCGTTGCTATCCTGCACCTCGCCGTCACCGGTCGCTGCCGCTGCAGGCGCAACTGTCAACGCCTCGGTGTCGCTCGATTCGGTGTCGTTCTCTGCGCTCGGAAGCGTTGCATCTGCCGAGTTCCTAGTTTCCGTCGGCTCTTCAATGCTGCTCGAGACGGCATCAACGACGGCCGAGTCACTTCCGGGAGTAATATCGACCGCCACGGGTGACGCGTCCTCCTGATCACGTAGCCCCTGCTCGATGCGCTTCTGTGCCTTGTGTTGCAGGATCTTCTCCATCGCACGCTCATCGTCGTCGTCATCATCATCATCGTCGTCGTCGTCGTCGTCCTCGTCGAGTGATCTCGAGTTGGAAGCCGACGGCGAAACCGTGGGTGAGAGTGGAGGCGGTGAACTCGGAGGCAGCGGTGGAGGCGGGCACGAGGGTGGCGTGGGAGAGCGCGACAGCTGTGCACCATCATCAGGCTCCTCGATATGCGACTCGGTCTCAATCGCATTGGTTCTCGCGACCTCCTGATCGACGAAGACAGAACTCTCCGGAGGAGGAGGTTCAATTCTCGGTGGCTGAGCGGAAGTATCCGGTTCCTCTGGTGAGAGTTCAGACGGCACTGGCAGTGGCACTGATGGCGATGGCGATGGCGATGGCGATGGCGATGGCGATGGCGATGGCGATGGCGATGGCGATGGCGATGGCGATGGCGATGGCGATGGCGATGGCGATGGCGATGGCGATGGCGATGACGCATCACCAACAGCGCTCTCAAGCTTGGCATCGCTGACTGACTCGCTTGGTACTGCAGCTTCTTCCACCGGTGCAACTGGAGCCACCGCCGAATGCTCCCTCTCGGGCGAGGCACTCCGTGCTCGCTCAGGAGATGGCGATGTGAGTTCCGCCGGGGGAGACTTGGACGGCTGACGATTGCCGAGCAGAGCGGCGATCGTTGCGGCAGACGAAAGTGACCGCGCCGATTGGATGCGTCGTTCTTTCGAGGAACTCGTGGTCGGTTGCTGCTGCAGTTGTTGCTGTTGTTGCTGCTGCTGGGCACTCTGCGAGGCACTGGCCTTGATCCAACCCGATGCAGCACCGGGAGTCGGAGAGATTGAGCGATTGTTTGTGGTTTCGGTCGTGGCTACAGCTCCGGAAAGCAAGCGCTGATCGGCGGACGTCAAGGAGCCGGAGGCTATTCGCTCACGAATCTTGTGGATCGATGCCGCCTTCTTGAGCTGCATCTCTTGGCGCCACTTGTGACGAATCTCATCGGCTCCGATCTCTCGCTCCCACTCGCGGCGTCGCTTCTCTTCGAGCTCCTGACGCTGTCGGCGGATCTCCTCCTTCTTCTGACGCTCGGCAGCGCGCTGGCGATCGCGCTCCTGGCGGTTGGTGAGCTTGGGGTCCTCGCGATCGATGCGCTCCTTGAGCATCTCGATGTAGCGTTCGCGCGCCTTGACGGCCTCGGCCTTCTTGAGAGCCTGCTGGCGCTCGTGCTGTTGCGTCGGCAGCGGCTTCGGCAGCTTGACGGTGCGTCGCGGCGGGTCGTACTTGCGCAGCGGGAACTCACACGTGCCGAGCAGCGAGTGAAAGTGCACGAAGCGCTTGGCCTCGATCGCCTCGCGAATCTCGACCTCGGCCTCGTACTTGGCCACCTGTGCAATGAGGTTGTGCTCCTCCTCGTCGCGCGTGCCAAAGAACGACACGCGCATGTTGGAGAGCTCCTTCTTGATCGCGTCGCGAATCGAGCTCTTGGCCGAGAAGGGCGCCGCGTACGACGTGTGGTAGTTGATCTTCTTGATGAGGAACCACAGCGAGCGCTGCGACAGCTCGTTGCGAAGGATCGGCACGGCGTTCTCCTCGAGCGCCGCCACCATGCGATGCAGGTACGGCAGGTCCTTGTTGAGCGCATCGAGGTCGGTCTTGACGTCGTAGTAGATGGCGAGGTTGAAGACGTGCTGCAACGGCACGGCGTGCTCCATGTTCTGGCCGTAGCAGAACGAGTACTGCTCGGTCGCTTGCTGCAACAACTGGTGCAGGTGTCGCACCTTCTTGAACATGGGCAACGACACGATGATGGCAATCACGACACTGGCCTTGAGTGACCCGATCGGTAACGAGTACGTGCGCTTACCGACCGTGTACACGGGTCGATAGATGCCGTCACTGAACGGAATCGTCACAAAGTGTGAATAGATACTAATCGGACATCTTGTAATGACTGATTCTCCATAGTCCCTAAATACAATGCAATAATGAGATGATGATACAATAATGAGATGATACAAATATGAGATGAGATGGATATGAAACATACCAACTAAATACACCGGTCTTTTCGAGGCGAACCTCGGATGATAGACACGAATATAAGTGATTGCGATCCTTCATAAATAGAGTGCGCTCGAGCTCCTTGGCCTTCTTGGCGAGCTCGTCTTCGGTCGGTGTCGTAATGTGCGAGCCGCCAAAGAAGCTACTGCCGGTGCATCGAATGTTGGTCGAGCACCATTGCATAATGTAATCACGAACGGCTTCGGACGATGCTCCGACGATCAACAGGCCGCTCTCGTAGTTGGTGTAGTCACGATTCCACATGTCGCTCGCGGCTTGGTTGTTGCGTGCCTCGCGTTCGAGCTTGTCGCGGCGACGCCACTCTTGCTTCCAGTGCTTCTCGTCGAGGCGCACCGTGGCGTGCAGTCGGTCCTGCAGGTCCATGCCCTTGCCCGGCAGCAGCAGGTGGTCGAGCAGGTCGCGTGCATGGAACAGCCGCAGCTCGTCGATCGAGCCGAGCGTAAAGATGATGAGCCGGTCGTAGAACTTGCCGTACCACGTCGGCTGGTGGCGCTTGCCAGTCTTTTCGTTGACCGAGATGCCGCCGTTGCGCTCCGTGTCCCAAATGTCGTACGTCAGACACAGGCTCGTGAGCATCTCGTGGTAGCACTCGAACTCGGCGCGCGAAAAGTGCCGCGACGCGATCAGCAGGCAGTCGGCCTGGTCGGCCTTGAGCACGAACTTGGGCGAGCATCGGATCTCGTGCTGCGCGTACTCGATCACGCGCTCGCGGAGAATCAGCTCGACGCGCCACGTGGCACGCTCGTACAGGGTCACGCTCTTGAGCAGCTCGACGTGGATCGTCGTGCTGACGCTCCCGTGCGCCGGAATGTCGTCGACCGCAATGTCGAACCACTTGACGCGCCGAGTGTCGGTCGCGTGCTTGCCGTCGTACTTGTCGGGATCCACGATGCGATTCAACGACTTGCCGAGGTGGAATCGCAGTGCCACATGCTTGTCGCTGCCGTGCTTGCCGCCGTACGAGCGCGCCGAGATGTTCCTCACGCTCACCGTGATGGCACCGATCTCTGAGTGCCCGAGGTTCGACGGACACACGCGCTCGTTGGCATCGAGCATCACCGGATAGCGCACGTCGAGCTCCACCACTGGGCTCGCTTGACGGAATTGTCGGTTGAGCAGCGTCACCAACGGGAAGAAGGCCACCTTGTGGCACATTGGTCGATCGCTCGGCGCAATCAATTGATCGAGTATCTGCATACGAAAGTTCTCTTCGACCGTGTATGATTGGCCTGCCGTTCACGAGTCAGGTCAGTGAGTCAGTGAGTCAGTGAGTCAGTGAGTCAGTGAGTCAGTGAGTGAGTTAGTGGACCAACTCGATGCGTACCTGGTCCCAACGCAGGAAGGACGACCTTTTGCTCCTCGGAATGCATCGTCTTGGTGAATGGGAACGAGATGATGGCGCCGGCTGGCAGCGTCAGACCGCCAAAGTTCGTGAGCTGTATGCCATGGATCGTGACCCACTCGCCCGGCTCAAAGATGTTGTCGCCACACGAGTCCGCCACCTCGAGGCTGTCGATCTGGAGGTCGTAGCGCGTCGCGGCCTCCTCGGCAATGTCGAGCTGTCGCTTCAGCCGAACGCCCGACTCACGAGGCACCGCCTTGTCGGCAGAGATCGCGTCCCCGACGCGTACCACGCGGAACCAGACCTTGCCTGCCTTGGCGTCCTTGCCACCCACGCCGTCCTTGCCTGCCGTGCCTGGCGTGCCATCGAGACCCGGATCACCGGCACGACCAGGTGGGCCCTCAGGCCCATCGAGTCCTTCTGGTTTCACCATCACGCGTCTGAACGATACGTATCAGCACGTGAATCAACCACGCTCTCTTGGCGCACACGGTAGCATACTGTGGATATCCTGCGGCGTTGGTGATGCACTTGATGACCGGAGGACCTCCCTGGCCACCGTAGCCTCCAGGTCCGTGCTTGCCACCAGTGCCTCCTTGACCAGCAAGGCCTTGTCGATGCCAATCACGTCAAGTCAAGTCATCAATCCATCGAATCAGTCGAATCCATCGACCAATCAACCAATCGATCGAATCAATATCAATCAATCGAATCAATATCGCGCAAGGATGCTCGCTCGCGCGCTCTCTGTCTTTTGCGCTAGAGAACCACTGTGTGGACAGACGTACCTGCTGCTCCACCACGTCCTCCTTGGCCTGGTCTTCCCGCACGACAATCCGTCGCAATACACATGAGCAACTCGGGATGCGGCGTGATGACGAGGATATCGGCGCCATTGCCCGCCGATCCTCCGCTGCATCGATCGAGGCCAAAGGGACGATGGCGCACATCCATTCGATCAGCACTCGTACCACACAGACGCACACAGACGCACACTGACTCAGCGAGAGATGGTACTGTACATACTTGCCGCCGGCACCACCGCGACCTCCATGGCCGCCGTTGCCGCCGTTGGCGCCGTCAGTTCCCGGCCCGCCAGGCCCGCCGGTGGCGCTGTGGCTCGTGGCAGGGTCGCCGCGCCGACCGCGAGCGCCATTGCCTCCGACGCCTCCGCGGCCGCCGTTGCCACCGGCGCCACCGTCGCCGCCGTCGCCTCCGCAGCCTCCTTGCGCACGAACGGCGAGCAGGTTGTTGGCGCCGAGGTAGTACTCGTGCAGGTACGGCCCGACGAGCAGCTTGACGGTGGCGGTCGTGGGCGAGAAGCCGCGCGACTTGGACAGCAGCGCCGAGATGGCGCTCGCCGACTTGCCGTCGTCGCCGTCGGTGCCGTCGAAGCCATTGGAGCCGTCGTCGCCGTCCTCGCCCGGCCACGAGGGCTGGTACTCGCCGTCCTCGGTGGGCAGCGAGTGGCGGCCATTGGCGCCGTTGCGGCCGTGCATGCCGTGCACGCCGTGCGCGCCCGCGGCGCCGTTGTCGCCGCACTGCGAGAACTGCTGCCACTCGACCGGCGCGAGGAAGATACGGCCATTGGTGCGCGCCTGGTTCAGCGCCGTGCGCACCTGCACGCGATCGGTGATGTGGAACTGCTCGCGCTTGAGCGACATGGCGCTACCGTCATGTGTCGGGCTGCGGGTGGTGCTGGTGCGCGACTGTCGTGTCGACCACACGCGACGCGACGGTGCAGGTCAACGTCGTCGTTGCCGTGCGCCCGCGGCTCGGCTCTCTCACACACTACCGAAGGGGGTGAGGTAGGCGGCGAGACGATGCGCAGCACAAAGTAGCAGCACCACGAAGCAGCACCACGCGAGAAGAGAAGAGCAGCAGCAGCAACGCGGACGATGAGGTGATGAGCAAAGAGATGAAGGAATGATGAGCACCGCTTCGATACTGCCCGAGCTGCCTATCTGCCCGCTGCCTATCGGGCTGGCTGGCTGGCTGGCTGGTCAAATCGGCGAGAGAGCGAGGGGACCAGCACGAAGGTTGGAGATATGAGATGACGAGGAGTGTATTATCAACACGCCGGACAAGGCCTTGTCGAGGGCAGCAGCAGCAGCAGCAGCAGCGGCGGCGGCGGATGGGTTACACGATCGGGCATAGCTCGACCGTCACCACCTCCGTTGTGACTCCGCTAAACGTCTCGCGAATGAGCTCGTCGTCCAACAAGAGTCGGCCCTGTGAGCTCCAAGTGAGAACCACGGACGCTATGAGAACCCGACCCCAAGGCATGAATTCGTACGTTTTCTTGCAGAGTCCAGTCATCCGGGCTTCCTTGCAGCCGCAATTGGCGGATGGCACTTGTGCGGATGGCACCGAACGTTGTCGATGGCCCGATGCGGTACTCAGCGGTCTGACCTTGGTGGACAACGCTGATACTGATAGGCGCCATCGTCCTCGAGGGAGTACCAGGAGCGGAGGCATCAGTTTCAGTCGCCCCGCGTCCTTGTGGTGCCGTTGCATCCGTGGTTGGAGTAAACTGCGGATGGTTCCTCAGGTATTGATGCGCTGAGTCAATTGCTGCCTCGAGCAACAGACACACGGACTTATCGATCTCAAAGGACTTCTTGTCCTCCCTCGTGTAGTTCTTGATCATGTGGATGCGCGCAGGCGGAATGTTGAAGTGCTCCGAGAGCCGTTTGCGCAGCTCCTCTCGTTCGTCCTTGGTGATCGTGTCGATGCGAGTTGCCACTAGGATGACATTATGACCTGTAGCAAGTGTCAAGGATGAAAGCCGTACGATGAAAGACCATTTCGGCATAGGGCAGGTATTCTCGTACCTGCATCGACGGCTTGCTCCAGCTTCGCCTTGAATTGCGTTTGCAGCTCCTCCTTCATGACAAAGATGCCGACCGGAATGAACATCAAGACCGAGTGGATTGCGCGCGCCGGGTCAGCAGCGCGGCAGGCTTGGAGGCCCACAGCCATCGTGTGATTGTCAGGGACCTTTCCGCTGAGGATGCTAGGAAGGTCCTCGTCGCGGTAGTTGGCGTCCGAGATACCCCAAATGTCCCACAAGTTGACTCGGGCAGCCGGGTAGACCCGATTGATCGGATAGCACCGGTACGTGTTCGTTACGTGATCGGCAATACCTCCGACCGTAGCGGCGCTCATCTCAAGCTTGGTACCAAGCGCGGAGAGGACCGATCCGACGTACGAGGACTTGCCGCAGCCTCCGAGACCGAAACACAGCACATTCACTTGCGGAACGGTTCCCGCCGGAGGAGGAGTCTCCACGATCGCCTGCGCCACAAGCTCTGCCATGCGAGTGAGATTGGTTTCTTGTGCGCTGCGCGAGCTGCCACTCGGTACCTGTACCAAGTGCGACCTTTCCCTCGCTTCCGACAATGTTGATGTCGCTCGTGTGCCAGGCCTTGAAGCTGACGCAGCTTGGGAGGTCGATCAACTGCGCTCCAGTCTCGACCGGCAGGTTGAACGAGAGGGTCTTCGAATCGCCTGGCTTGATCTCATCGCCGACTTGAACGATGCGGCGCTTGAGGAAGCCAGGGGCCACTACGCCCACCTTGAGGCCTGGCGGGATGGCATTCGTGCCAATGTTCTCGATCACGAGAGACAAAGGAAACGATCCAGTGAACGAGAATACGCCGTCCTTTCTCATCTTGGGATTGACCTCCAGCGCGTACTCGTGCTCGTGAAATTGGTCTGGCTCCTTGGATCGGACAAGCTCTCGGAAAAGCTTGAGCATCTCATCGAACGACGTGAATAGGAAGCAGTGCTCTTCGTGGGACACCTTACTCAGGTCGTTGATCGAGACGCTCGCGCCGATGCCGATCGAGAAGATTTTCGCGTGCTTGTCACCGACTTCAAGTGAGTTGAATGCAAACGTGCCGCGATGCCGCGCTCTCGCGACGCACCAGCGTGCGAAGCTCCATTGCTTGCTGGGAGGGATTGGCCGAAGCTTGGCCGTCGGTAAACAGCCAGACAAGGCGATTATCTACCGGCTGCGATCCACTTAGAAACAGCTCTCGCGCCTTTGTGAGCCCATCTGCAGTGTTGGTGCCGGTCTCGACCGTCGTATAAGCTATGCCATCCAGCAGAAACAGTCAGAATTGAAGACCGAGCACTCGACTTGCGAACGAGGGAGGGGCTGCACCATGCAACGGCCGAAGCGCAGCCTCGGGATCCAAAGTCCAGTCGCTCAAGATCTTTGCATGCTTGGCGAATACGACGACGGCAACACGGAGAGGCTGGCCTCTGAGGGCATCTAACACGGTCTGGCAGCACTGCAGCATCTTGTTCCAGTGCGGTGGCTTGATCGAGGACGACTTATCGAGCACCAGAACCACATCGTTGTTGCCTGGCCGAGGTTCAAGCGCCGAGATGAGGCGCAGCGGAATGTCGCCCTGAGATGCAAATCATCAGCCAAGAACAGAGGAATGATGGATGGCACACACTTGCGGAAAATCGCACCATTGATGGGCAGCGATTGGAAGCGGAACGGCAACGTTGGTTACTTTGCTGCAGCTGACTGGTGGGTGCGTTGTGGGTGATGTGACTGCAGATGGCGCTACTCGAGCTCTTATAAAGCTGCGGTGATGGTGCGCTTGCCTCAATTCCGTGGTCGCATGGTGCGGTTGGGGTAATTTCATGGTCGCACGGTGCGCTCGCCATGATCCAGTGGTCGCATGGTGCGCACGCTTCGGTTTATAAGCCTCAATAGGCGAGCAAGTGCCTCAGTGCTACTTCTTTCGCTGCCATGGCCCAACCACCTAGTAGAACCAAGGCAACCAAATCTTCGTCCACGAAAAGGAACCGTGGGCCGGGCTCGACACACCGCTTAGAACACGTGACAAACTTCGACAGCTCCCCCTCCTCAAGCTGGCGCGAGGGGGAAAGCGTTTGGCTTTCATCGAGCTTTGCGGACGTTGCCAGCCGAGAGGCATCCAATTGCTTGGACACCATGGAGGCGGAGTATCATCCCAAGACGCGCTCGAGCGACATTTGGTCTGAACCGTTGGCGACACCGGGACTCATCAGCTCTGGCAATCTACTGGAAGGAAGACGGACGCCGTTCCAGAGTTCACGCCGGCAGCAGGAGCATGACCTAGCGCTGCTGGTCAACTCTCTCGTGCCGCAACTCGTCGAGCTGCGAGCTGGGCTGGCAAGCGTGGGCTCTACAATGACCGCTCTTCAAGCCGAGGTGCAGTCGCTGCGCGATGAGCTGCGAGCGTTCCGCAGCGGTTCCGATGCGATTGCGCCGGTGTCCTCGAGTGTCCCGGGTACCAACCAGGCGGCCGAGCCGGAGCAGCCGTGCGCCACGGCACTGCCATCGTCCCCGCGTGCGCACACGGAGCAATTCATCACTGTGGCAGTTTCGTTCAACTTCCAAGCACCTCGCATGATCGATATGACCATGAGGTATTTGGAGAAGCTGGGAATCGACGGCAATGTCCGCTTCGTACGCGACGAGCCTGGGGCGAAGCACACCAAGCTTGTTCATGTTGTTTCGCTGGCTACCGAGCGCGTCTTGGACGGCATCAACAGGAAAACACTCGAGGATCATATCACACGTACGTTTGGCGACATCGCCTCATACCCGTTTGTACACAAAGTGTTAATATCGCTTGGCGCAGAGTATGGGAAGGACATGGCACTATTGGCGCTGCGATTCGGATCGAGTACCCTCGCACCACTACCGCGATTGTATCAATATGACATTCCGGTGTTTGAGTTGTGGCACTCTTCCGACGTTATCCACCCAATGCGCGCAAATCGATTGGCCTCATCGAGATTGATCCAGCACCTCAGTGGTACGTGAGCCGCACGAAGCCACAGCCGAAGCCACCGCTCACCGACTGTGGTAACCAGGCAAGACGCAACTGCCGCTCGACTGCACGCTTGTTTAACACTGTGGAGGACTGAGAAGCTCTCGCTCCATGTACAGCGCAAAGCCCCACCCCATCTCATCGCCGTTTCCTTTAATCCAAGAGTCACACTCATACACATAAACCAATATCTCGCGATAAACCGGACCAAATGGCGGGAAGCCGAGATTCGGAGGAGAGGAAGACGCAGAGTAAAGCAGTGAGGGCTCGTGCTCGTCTTCGCCCTCTTCGTCTCTCTCCCTCACTCTTCGTCGCTCACCGGCGCCATCCAAACCTCATCCGCTGCGCGCCCACACCTCGCCCCGACCCGCCCTCCGCTCGGGTGGGTTCACGCCTCGAGGCTCTGTTTGAGAGTGAGCAATTGAGCAATCTAGTGAGCGAGCGAGTGAGCGAGTGAGTTTGAGGTCGTCATCTGGTCGTTGTCAGTGCTGCAACGTGCGAGAGTCACATATCTCGTGCGCTACTCTCGAACTCGGCAGCGCGCGGCTCTCATCGCGATACAGGAGCTCCACTCCCGTCGCCGTTGGGGAGTGTGTTTGGTACACAGTCGTGTACCCCCAGTCTCTCCAGTAGCGAGCGAGAGAGAGAGTGAGCGTGATCGATGGCCGACATACCACCACGTCGCGGCGGCGTGTCGTTCCAGTCGGAGAGCGGCAGCGGCTCGCCGTCGCCGCCGCCATCCGCGTCGCTGTCACCGTCGCCACCCAGTGTATCTGGTAGTGGTGGCGGTAGCGGTGGCGATGGAGTCAAGAGTGCCAGGTTCAACCGAGGCTCTGGCGGGCGTGGCTCGCCCGCGATGCCGCGTGCCGTGCGGCCGCCAGCGTCGTCGTCGCTGCTGCCGCCGGCGAGCTTGGCGCTGCTGCCGCCGGCGTCGACGCTGCTACCGCCGCCACAGACCGCCGCGCTACCTCCGCAAGCCACGCAAGCCACACAACCACCACCACCGACGGGAGCTGCTCGAGGCGCCCCCGTGGCTCCCGCACGGCGGCCGCCAGGCGTCGCCGTCAGTGCGCCGGTGCTGAGCAGCTACAGCAGCGGCGGAGGCGCTGGCGCACGACCGCCGCCACAGACCGCGCCGCTGCCGCCGGTGCTCGTGCCGCTGCCGACCGTGTCCGGTGTAGGGCCGCGAACCAAGCCCCCGCCCGTGGCGCCACTGCCGGCGCCGATCGACGACGGCGTCGGGCGCGGCGGCTCGCCCGGTCCCGGGCCCAGCCCCGGCGGCGATGGGCGTCGCGGCACGGCGGCCGGCGCCGGCGTGCGTTCGAGCGCGCCCGTCACCGGCTCGGGCTCGGGCGGTGCCAGGAACGCGGCGCTCGATCGCTCGAAGCGCAAGACGCTCGTGCGCGGCGGTAGTCTCAATCGCACGGTCGATGCTGGCGGACCCGAGCCGATCGAGGAGAGCGCGCAGGCCAGCGAAGCGCGGCGCGCCAGCTCGTCGACGCTGCCACCGCCGCTCGCGAGCCTGCCGGCGCTCGCGGCGCCGGTGCCCCTCTCGGCCCCGATGCGAGGTGCCAGCGAGGGTGCTGTGCTCGAGTTGGCGTCGCCGCCGCGTGGTAACAGCCACAGTCCGGGCAACGAGCCCGCCGAGTACGTGATGCTCTCTCGCTCTCGCTCGCAGCAGCGCTCGGCGCACATCTCGAGTTCTAACGTGAGAGAACCCAACCTAACCGTGCGCCATACACAGGAGGCCAATGTACGTGAATCCAGCGACTCTCATGGTACGTGTCTATCGCTGTCACATCTCGCGAGAGGAGTGCTCACCGATTCAAACTCGAATGAGATTCCACGCACTCGCACTCACATATGCACACGATGCCATACTGATCTATCGACCTCTCTTGTGTCAACACGTCCACCGCACCAGACCTCGAGCAGCAAGGCAGGAAGCTCGCCCGAGCTGCTATCGGCCGCTACGACCGCCACCGTACGCAAGAAGAAGACCGGCCACGTTCGAACCTTGAGCACCGACATCAACTTCTCGGCGCCCAAGACCGACACCACGGTACCACTGCAACCTCGCACGCACGCACTCACTCGCACAACGAGCGAGGCCTTCGCCACTCATCCAATGGTGAACGCCGTGCGCGTGTGTACAGCAAACTCCATTGCATATGCTCTCGCCTCGCAGCGGTGAATCGAGCTCGAGCTCGGGCCAGAGCCTGGCAAGCTCGTCAGGAGACGTCAACAGCATCCAGAACCCACTATACGCCAATCAGAAGCTACAGCGAGCGCTCTCGCGTGGCGCCCTGTTGCGGCAGCCATCATCCGAGGACGTGTCCAAGTCCAAGGTGCAGCCGTCGCTGACGCGCATGCCATCCGACAATGTACGCCCTCGCGCGCACACCACGCCACACCACACACGCCACGCCGCAAGCTGACACGGAGCGCTCGTGCACACAATGTAGGCCGATCTTACGAGCTCGGCTCCAGCGCAACTCTCGGCTCCAGTGCCAGCGGCGAGCATCTCTCCCGAACCAAATCTCACTGATTCGGATTTGTCTGGCGTCCGGCGTACGGGAGGAAGACGAGGCGGCCGTCTCGCGCAAATGAAGGGCCCAACCTCACGGCGACTCAGCACGGCCCTCACTGGCTCAGCGATCCAAGTACTCTACTCTACTCTACTCTACTCTACTCGAGTCTACTCTTTGTGTCGCGTGTCGATGTGAATGGAGCTCGTTCTAATTGCTCTCTTCTCTCTCTCTCTCTCTCTCACTCATCTATGTAGCTCTCGTTCTTGATGGAGTCGCGCCCGACGAAAGAGGAGCTGCAGCGCAAGAACATCCTGCCCTCGAGACCTGACGGTAGCGTGTCGTCTACTTCATCGCCCGTGCTGTCACCCGCCGTGGGAGTCGGTCAGACTTGGACCAGCAAGGTCGTGGTTGCCGAGGACTGGATCAATCCTGTACGTGAGACTTTCATTCATTCCTCATCTCGATTGTCGTAGCTGACGTACGCAAACTGAATGTGTAGATTGGATTACTCGACCAAGAGTTCATCAACCAGTGCCTGATGGTCGATCAGCGCTGCTTCCAACAAGGCTACCACGTCGAGATTGGCTACACGATGCCTGAATGTACGCGTGCGCCCTTCGCTTGCTCACCACCGCCAACGTTGCTGACTCGATCGCGTATGCGCAGCACAACAACCCGACATGTCGCTCCTTGATGCCGACAGCGACGTGTGCTTCTATGCGATCCACCTGCATCAAAAGTGCAAGCAGGCTCACTACATTGGCGAGAGCAACGAGGGCCCGATCGTCATCTCGGTCGAGTCAACGAAAGGCAAGAAGTTCCAACGCGCCATCATCCGCACCAAGAAGGTACTCGCACTCGCTCACTCACAAGTCCCAAGTCGTACTCACCGTGGCCTGGACGAAATAGGGCGATGAGCGAACGCTAATCGACTGCCCGTTGAGTGACGATGCCGTGAAGCAAGTCAAGGCCTTGCGCTCTCGCTGCCCGGATCTTGCAGTGGTGCGTGCGAGAGTGCGTGCTGCACCATAGAGCGCCAGCCACTAACGTCGTGAGAGTGCAGACCAAGTTGATGCAAGTACGCAAAGAGGACAAGGACGCTCTGGAGCTGGCGCTGGTCGAGTTCGAGAAGCAGCGAGTGGTGCAGAACTACAAGTTTGGAGTCTTGTACGCCAAGGACGGCCAAACGACCGATGTTGAGATGTTCTGCAATCGTACGTGCCTCTGGCTGCGCTCGCTCACTCACTCACTCACTCACTCACTCACTCACTCACTCACTCACTCACTCACTCACTCACTCACTCACTCACTCACTCACTCACTCACTCACTCACTCACTCACTCACTCACTCGATACTGCAGCCACTGGAAGTGAAGAGTTCGACGAGTTCCTGTCATTCCTTGGCGACCGCGTTCCACTCGCTGGTTGGTCCAAGTTTCGCGGCGGCCTCAACGTCAAGGATGGCAGCACGGGCGCCGAGTCGATCTACACGACGCACGAGCAGTTCGAGATCATGTTCCACGTCTCGACCTTGTTGCCGTTCACGCCGAACGACGACCAGCAGCTGGAGCGAAAGCGCCACTTGGGCAACGACGTCGTAGTGATCATCTTCAACGAGGGCGAGACGCCGTTCAATCCGCTGCTCGTCCGCTCCCAGTTCAACCGTACGCCTGCCCCCTCACGAACGCGAGCCAAGAGTGCGAACATCTCTGCTCACTGACAAGGTGCTGGCGGCGTGACAGATGTCTTTGTCATTGTGCATCCGTTGATGATACGTGGCAAGCGCCACTACCAAGTCAACTTTGTGTGCAAGCCTGGCGTCATCCCCTTCCGGCCGCTGCTTGCCTTCCCACCCGTCTACGAGAGAAGTCCCGCCTTCCGTGAATTGTTCCTCACAAAATGTATGTGGCAATAGTGGTGGTGCTCGCGTCGCTCGTCACTGACTCGCTACTCGTACTATCGCCAGTGATCAACTCGGAGCGAGCAGCTATGCATGCGCCTGACTTTAAGGAGAAGCACTGGCGAACAAGGGAGATGCTTCTGAACGAGATTACGAACAATATCACCAATGGTGGCAAGGTGCGTCGGCCTTGTCTGGCGCGCACACACAGATCAACAACCCTCCTAACACCGTCGTTCGCTGACTGGCTACAGAAGAAGCAATTCACCCTGTAAGAATAATACGTCGCCTGCTCGTGAACGCGGGCAAGGTGCTTGACTTGTTTGTGTGCGTGTGTCTGTCTTTCTGTCCTCTCGCTTCTTCCGTCTCTCGCTTTGTGTGTGTGTGTGTGTATTATACGAATAAATGACATCGGCAACCAGACTCGAACAACGTTCACGACGCGGCATTCTTCACGACGCGGCATTCTCCACGACGCGGCATTCTCCACGACGCGGCATTCTTCACTACGACGACGAAACAAACCAATAGTCGTTCACGAGCTGATCGACCTTGGTAGAGAACGATGGCAGGTCGGTTTCGGTACCGAACTGCGTCAGGAGCAAGCGTTGTTGCACCTCCGGCAGGCCCGAGTGCGCCATAAAGTGCGGCAGGAGCTGCGGGCGCGTGCGCGTTCGTGTGCTTGTCAGCAAACTAAACTAAACTAAACTAAACTAAACTCTGGCTGTGCGTGTATGCGCGCACATAAGTCTCACTGAATCGTACCTCGCCGTAGAAGCTCCGAAAGTTGGCTGACGCGAGCTTGAAGAGCGCCAGCACAATCTCCTCTCGTAACAACTCAAAATTGCGTCCGAGCAATAAGTTAAGCAGCGCCGCAAACAACTCGGCGCGGTACTTGTCAAAAATCGCCGATGCAAACAGCGACAATCTCTGCGTATGCAAACGCTGTCGTGTCAGACGGCCTTCTGGCGAGAGCGCGCGCTCGCGCCACACGTACGTTATTGAGCTCCTTGAAGGAATCCAGCGCAGTCTTGAGGGCCGTCATGTCGGTGGTGTCGACCGACATGGTGGCCGTGAAGGCCTCGACGATCTCGGGAAAGGCGGCAATCACCGGCTCGGCTTGCAGATGCCACTGGAGCGCGGTCTCGAGCAGCTTGAGCGACGCCTCGCGCACCGAGACGCTCGCGCTCGCGGCCTTGTTGTTCTGGCTGGCGAGAGGAAGGATGCGACGCAGCACGAGAGCAATAATGTCGAACAGCATGCTCTGCGTCGTGGAGTTGCTCGGCGAGTCGATCAGCAACTTGAGCAACTGGATGAATCGCGTCAAGACGCGCAGCTCGTGCTTGTTGGTCCGCTCGAACACCAGGTCCAGTTGGTCGCCACCAAAGAGCTGCATGAAGCACCTGTCGGAGAGAAGCGAACGACGGTGTTGTGAGCGACACATTCGAGCGAGCCACTCGCTAGCAACGTACTGAATCGTATCGACGACGAACGAAATGTCAATCTCCTTGCGCAACGACTGAAACGACGTAAGAATGTACTGCAGCAACGCTGCCGACGTGGCAGGATGCGAAATGTACACGGAGAGCAACCGCACGACGGCCGGATACGTGGGCTTGAGCGTGTTGCACGCAATCACCTTGGCCTGCTTCTTGGCGTCCTGCACGCGCGACAAGGCCGTCAACAGGAACAAGTGGTGCTGCACGGCGCTCGCTGCCGAGACGGGCTCAAACTGGGCCGACGAGATGAGCGCCAAGAAGGACGAGCTCACGGTGCCCGCGACCACGCCGTAGCTCTGTGCTCGGACCTCCCAGTCGGCTTGCGAGATCGAGCTGGAGGTCGACGGGATCAACGAGATGCGCATCAGCGCCTCGAACAAGTGGCCCTGTTGTTGTGCGAGTGAGCCACGGCTGCAGCCAGAATCACCACTCACTCGCTCGTTGCAATGCGTGTGTACCTTGGCCTTGATCGACAGCGAGCCTTGGAGAATGGAGGGAATGTCTTGCGCCAGCGTATGGATGGCAGGATGCGATAACAAGTCGACGCATGACGACAAGGAGATCAACGCGAGTGCGGCAGGAATCGCCAAGCGGTCCGGGCTCTGTAATGGCAAGCGGGAATGCATGCGTGAGTGAGAGAGAGAAGAAACGCGAGACTCGTGGGCGCAAGAACGACGACGTACGCTCGAGGTGAGAGCCTGCACTGTGATTGCCAGCAATGACGTGATGAGCTGCTCGTACGCGGGTCCGAGCGATTGGTTGAGCTCCTGCGACGACTGCAGCACCTTGTACAGCTGCTGCAGCCATCCGGCAAACGCTCGAATGGCTCCATAGAGTTCGCTATGACTGTGGTGGACCGAGGGAGCGAGTGAGCGGGCGAACGAGATACACAAGAACGAAGACACAGTCTCGAACGTACGCAGAGAGAAATGAGGCGTGCTTGGAGAAGAGGCTGTTGGAGAAAGAGAGCGCACCGATGGCCGTGAGGTGCTGGAGTACAACTCGCGCACTCTCGAACGTTCGTTCCAGATCGTTGGCCTGCATATGGTCGTGGATGGATGAATGGATGGTCAACAACAACTACAACAACCAAGTCGAATGCAGAAACAACGTACAAACTGTGGCGCTGTCACTGAGATGACACGAAGTAAGGTCGTGGTATCGTAGGCGATTGTCGTAGCCGCTCGTACGTTGCCAGCCGAAACCAGCGACATGACAGAAAGAAACTGCTCAGCCGTATTGCTAAACGCTTGGCACTGTGACGATGATGCTCTGTATCAGTGGCGATCGCGAGGCATGCAGCGAGAGGTAGCAACCGTACGATTGGTGGCAGGCACAGGTCAGGATACAGCTGTGCACTCTTGTCAATGATGGAGAGGCACTTGCTCCACAGCGCCTCGATCTCGGCCTCCTCGGCGAGCAGCTCCGTGAGTTGGTCGTAGTTGGAGCTAAAGAGCATGATCGAAAACAGGCGCTCGAGCAACGACACGATGCCGCTCGAGAAGCGTGCCAACGTCGCGTCGGTGGCGGCACTCGCACGAGCACCGGCCTCGTCCTGTTGCTGCTTGTGCGACACGAGCAGCTCGAGGAACTCGTCCCAGACCTCCAAGATCGGGATCAGGCCCTCGATCGACGGCTGTGCGACCGTGAATTGGAACAGCTGCGCCAAGAAGGCGTCGGATGGAATGCCGGCGCTCTCGAGGCGCATGAGCTGCGAGCACACAAAGACGTTGATCACCTCGGTGAACTTGGCCAGGTACTCGTGCTCGAGCGACGCGATGGCCTCGGGCGCCGAGATGGCTTGCAGCAGGCTCGTGAGCTCGTTCAAGACGCGCGACAGGAACGAGCCGGCAGCCGTGGTCTGCGGAACGTAGTTGCGCCGAAGCACCTCATTGATGCACAAGCACGCCCGCATGCTGTTGGTGTTGTTGGGCAGTCGCAGGAATCGCAGCCAAATGTCGAGCAACGCCGGCGACAGCACCGTGTCATTCAGTGGCACCCATTCGAGCAGCTTGGCCAATGAATCTGTTCGGTAGATGTGTCGGTTCATCGTGAGTACCACTCTCGTGAGTATGCGTGCGTGTGTTAGTGGCATTGTACCAAGAGCGAGCTCGCCGAGGCGATGGTTCAGTTCGGTATCGGGAGCGAGCAGACACACCTCCAGCACTCCATGCAATCGCGCTGTGATGAAGGCATTCACGAGTTAGTGTGCTGCAATCGCTGCCTGAATCGCAGTGCCTCACTCTCCGCGTACTTAGAATCTCGAGCAACGAGGCCGAGAGAGCATGCTTGATGGCATTGGTGCGTTGGGTCGGAAGCGACAACACGCTGCGTGCGGTCGTGAGCGGGAACTCCTCGACCACGAGCGACAGCAGATGCAAGGCCGGCAGCGCGCTCTCGCTCATTTGCGTCGGATTCGACGGCGACGGCACGATCAAGGCCAAGATGTCGCTCAAGAACGACGGCCATTCGTACGGCCATTGCGCCTTGCCGATGATGACGATCACCTTGCACAGCGCCTGCATGACGAACGGTGCCAGGGTGCTGTATCGAGCCATCAACATCGACAGCAGTACGTTCTTGGTCTTTGTTGCGTCGTTGAGTCAATCCCATGCACTCGTACATTCCATCGATCAGTTGGATGGCATCTGCGCACCTGCTCGTGAACGACGATCGGCAACGAGGCCCAGAAGCTCGAGCGCTGCACCAACACGTGCTCGAGTATGTTGCATTGAAACCAGAGCGTCTCGGGGTTGTTGCTGTTCTGCAAGCAATACAACGCGATCGACACGGCATCGTTGCTATCGCGCAGTTGGTTCAACTGTGCATCTGTGTGCAGGTGTGCGGGATGATGCATCAGCATCGTCGATCGAGCAGATAGGCATCAACGAGGCGGCATCACGTCGTACCGATCGACTGCGTCTCTTGTGGCGAGAGAGCTCCTTGTGCCGACAAGAATCGTTGTAGTAGTGGCTCGAGCTGCACTAGGACCGCAGCCTGAGTGCCACGTGTGCAATCGAGAGATCGAGAGAGAGAGAGAGAGATCGACATATCGATCAATGTAAGTATCAGGCCAGGTCGTGCGCTTGATTGTAGGGCACGTACAGGATCCATTGGATAGATAGCTGATGATGATGAGTATGAGTATGGTAGTGTGGTTGGGTGAGTGTGGTTGGTGATGGAGAGGTGGTGCGTGCGGCAGCGAGCGATGATGCGAGTGACACGACGACGAGGCCGAGCTCGTTCTATGACCACGACCACGATCGATCATCGAGGTGGCAGAGTGTGAGACGATCTCGCTCGATCGCTCGAACCAAGGATGGCACGGCGATGAGAGATCCTAAATCTTCGATTGTGGTCGGGTTCATATGGTCGGGTTTACTACTGCTGCTGCTGTTGCTACTACTACACATCGATAACTCGAGCGAGATCATGATACGATCGCCCTCACTCACTCACTCTCACTCACTACTCACGCACATTGGTGAGCCACTCAAATATCGTAGTCACCAAACGAATGCGACGAGATCGATCGGCTCGGAAGGCTCGCTTGCTTGTGGCTGGCTCGCTCGCTCGCTCGCTCGTTCACTCGGTATGCTGCAAGAACGGGTTCTCGATCTCTTGGTGACCCGACTCGGGATGGATCAACATCACGGCGTTGCCGCGACACACCAGCAGTCCCAACGAGCGAGTGCGAGTGGCATCGCTCGACGGGGCGCCCTCGGCATCTAGTATCATGGTAGAGCGTGCGTCAGCGAGCGAGCCCGCAAGGCAGGACACCAGCACGAGGTCGCGTGATACCTTGCAGGTACTCTATCGTCTCATCGAGCACGAGGTTCACGAGCGGATCGTAGCCTTTCAGGATGCCGCTCACTAGATACGAGTCGTCCATATGGCACAGATCATCAAACGATGCTCTGTGAGGTCATCGCAGAGACATAGATGCGAGTGGCGTACCTTCGCGACCGCCATTGAACTTGACGACGATGCGTTGATCGATGAACTTCTGCAGATCGAGAATCGACTCGCGTCGCGACGAGGTAGCCTACACGTCGATCGAGCACGAAATGAATCATACATACGACACACACACACGTGTGGACATGTTGAGGGATGATAGCCATCGTACCATTGATGATGGATGTGGATGCAAGTGGCGTGGATGTACGAGCAGCAGCGAGCAACGAGCCAAAGACGATCGATGTCGATCGATCAATCGTTGTTGCTTGGTGTCGCGCTCGCGCTCGCATCGCGTACACTACTGGTCCATCCCATCCATCAACAACACCATCAACAACATCACCAAGTCGTAGAGTATCAACTATCGAGTACTCTCTCACATATAGATATCACGCGATTGAGACCCATCGATAGATAGAGAGAGAGCTTGATCGAGCACTACGCATCGAGGTCGCGCGTGCCTCCTGATATCGAGCGAGCCACACACACGCATACACACACACACACACGCACATATGTCGTACATACAGCTCTCGGAGGCAGCGTACACCGAGGCCGTACCCATCCTATGGGCTCTCGCCGAGCAACTACTGCTCCAAGAGCGTGTGGTCGAGGCGTTGCTGTGTCTCGAGTCGCTGCTGCCGGACCCGTCTCGCCAGCCACAGATCCAGCTGCAGCCTCTGCAAGAAGCCAAGGTCCGACTGCGTGTCTCCGAGCTGCTGTTTCGATTGGGTCGACGTAGCAACGCTCGTCTCGTGCGTCGACATCTGGACCATGCGCTGTTGCTGGTCAAGCCGCCCGACACCGTGCCTTCGGCCATTCCGATGCATATGCACGACGGCTCGATCGACATGTTCATGATCTCGCCGATGCAGCGCGAGGTCATCGAGACGCGTCTGCGAGTGCTGTGTCTGTACGCGAGGCTGCCCGAGGAGGCCGCAACCGTGTCGAACTCGAACTCGTCGTCGTCATCGTCCGCATCATCGGCGGCTTCGGCTGCGGCCGCAACGAGCGAGTTCTTCGTGCTGCAACTCAAGCTACTCGCTCAAGCGTCGGACCTCGCATCGCGGTATGATCGCGCCGGCCACTGCGTGCTGACAGCACTGCGCCACCTGACACATCGAGACACACACTCGCACACATACGCACAAACACACTCGCAGCTACGGAATGTGGACCTGGTATGCACACATGCAGATGCGCATCGCGCACATGTACGCGTCGGTTCAAACGCAGCAAGCCTTCCAATCCGCCATGACCGTGCTCAAGACCACCGACCGACAGCTCGCGGTCTCGGTGCAGAGCGACAAGGGAATGGTGGCGCCAGGCTTCCCGGTCGCACAAGTACGCTGTCACGAAGACCACGAAGACCATGACGAAGCCATGCTGATGCTGCTGCTCGTGTGCGTGTGCGTCGCATCACTCGCATCAGATGATCATTCTCCTGTGTCAGGTCCAACTGCTGCTCCGCGAACAACGCTACTGCGGCAAGTTTGAGACGGCCGAGGCGAGCGCCTCGATGGTGCGCTCGATCCTCGACCACGTGCACCAGCTACTGGCGTACCACAAGGCCGAGGCCGAGAGCAAGATGGCGTCGTTCTCGCGAGACGCACAGACCTCCGAACTGCTGCGCGTACTCACCGAGCTGCAGGTGCACCACTGCGTCTTGTTGTTGCTGCATCTGGTATCGATCGGCGACTTCTACACAGCCAATCTCTGCCTGCCGGCGCTGTTCGAGATCCACGCCTCGACCTCCTCGATCGTACCCGAGCCGAACGCCGTGCAGCAGTACGAGTGGCTGCCACCCGACGTCAAGGAGGAGCTGCTATTCTACCTCAGTTGCGTGTGTAATCGTGCGATCGGCAAGCTCGAGCCTGCCATGGATTATGCCACTGGCGCCTTGAACCTCGTCAATGGTACGACTTGCAGCTATTCTTTCATTCATTCGCTCATTCGGTGCGTTTGCTGACAATCTTGTTCTTGCTCAGACTCACTCAAGGCACCACGAAGGCGTATGTGTCATTGCACTCACTCGAGACACTCGAAAGGTGATGCTAACTCGGCGTAATCCACACACTCAAACAAACACACAGGCTCCGTGACTCCATTCGTGCAACTGCTCAAGGTGGCGTTGCTCGAGAACTTGATCCACATCATGAACATGCAGCAGCCGCAGCTGGCGTTGCAGTACCTCGAGAGCACGCGGGAGTTGATCATATCGATGGGCTCTCCTCCCGAGGAGACGGCCGTCTTCCATATTCTGGTCGCTCACTATGCGGTCGGCACCAAGCGACAAGCAAATGCGCTCGAGCATCTCAAGCGCGCCATCATGGTACGCTTCGAACGCCAAGGCGCTCGTCGAATCGGTGCGTACTGACGCGTCTCGATGCTCCAGACGGCTGCACGGCCCGAGACCCGAGAGTTATGCTTGGTGCTGTCGGGCTTCTTGTATGCGTTCCAGCGTGACAAGGGAATGGTATGTGTCTCGCTTGGCATCCAGTGGATCGAGTGGCTGCTGACTCGCACACACAGCTGGAGGCCGTGGCGATGCAGCTCGAGTACGAGGTGTCGCGCCGCTCATCCAGTTCCGCCTCCTCGAGCGAGTCGTTGTGCGTGTGCCCGGCCGTGTTGGCTTGTGCCACGCATCTCCGAGGTTGGGCGTACTTTTTGCGCTCGCAGCCGTCGGAAGCCATGTACGTTGTAGTTGCGCACTCGCTCTCGCTCTCGCTCACTCTCTCGTTCATGTAGTGCCAAGCTCAAGGAGTGCCTGGGTTTGTGTAAGAAGACGCAATGCTCCCAGCAGCTTCGAATCCTCACTCTCAATCGCATGGCCGAGATCTACCTGCACTGCGGCCAGTACGCGCAAGCCAAGGACTCGTTGCTGATGGCCTTCACGCTCGCGCACGACCTCCTCGACCGACCGGCGCAGCTGCTATCGCTGCGCCTGTTCGCCGTCGTGTTCCGCAAGATTGGCGAGACACAGAGCGAGAGTGATAACTACTCGCGCTTGCTGATGCTCGATGAGGAGATCCGCAAGTCGATCGGCATCGTCGAGGCGTCTCCGTTGCACGCACAGATGTTGCTGCTCAGCAACGCTCCCATCTCGACGCCGTACGCGCGATAGGATGATCGACCGCGCTATATTAATGATATCGGAGTGCCACTCTATACTATGTCACATTACATTACATTACATCCAATGCTCCAGTTACCCGATCCAAACCCGATTCACACCGATCGATCTGATTCGATCTGATTCGAGGAGCAAGCGAGCGACATTCGCTTCATCGTCTCACTCACTCACGCACGCAGCTCGCTCACGAATGGCCACCACCAACACGCTCGTCGTAGCGTTGGCTGCCACACTGTTGCTACTCGTGACTCATGGCCATGGCGCATTGATCACGTCGCTACCGGGCGTCAACGTATCGGCGTTGCCATTCAAGATGTACTCGGGCTGTATGTCGGCTCTCTCTCGCAACGCACACGAGCTCCTCGTTCGACGTGGCACTGATCCATAGCGCCGCAGATATCACGGTCAACGCCACCAATGGGCGTGCCATCTTCTATTGGTTCGCTGAGAGCCAACGCAGTCCATCAAACGATCCCGTATGTCGACGACGAGTGCCACACTCTGCATGCAATCGCGCTCATCTGCGCGTGAACGAGTGTAGTTGGTGCTCTGGCTGCAAGGCGGCCCTGGATGCTCAGGCTTGCTTGGCATGTTCACCGAGAACGGTCCGTTCTGGCCCAACGATAAGGGTGCGTCGTGTGCCGTCGCGATGGCAGTACAGCAGGCTACGCAGCGCACCAATCGCATCGATTGCTGGTGGCCGTGTCGATGCTGGTGTCGCAGGCACCTTGAGCATCAACGATCAGTCTTGGAACCGTATCGCCAACGTGCTGTGGATCGAGTCACCAGCGGGCGTCGGCTTCTCGTACTCGAACACCTCGACCGACTACTACACCAACAACAACAAGACGGCCGCCGACAACCTGGTGTTCCTCGAGTCGTGGCTCGAGCTCTTCCCGCAGTACAAGAGCAATGCGCTCTTCATCGCTGGCGAATCGTACGCAGGTGACTACGGACCGCAGTTGGTGCTCAAGATCCTCGAGTCGGGCAACACGGCCTTGATCAATCAGCTGCAGGGCATGATGCTCGGCAACCCGGTGCTGAGCTGTGCCGCGTGGAAGCAGCATCAGAAGACCATCCAGCTCGAGTTGTTCTTCTGGCACGGCTTGGTACCGATCCGCACGCTGAACCAATGGCGCGAATGGAAGTGCGACGTCAATCCGACGGCACGATGTGACAAGCTCTACTATGAGGCCGAGTATGCGATCGGGCCCTTTGATCCTGACGACTTGTACACCAACGAGTACGTTCAATTCTCGCAGTTGTGACCCATTCATTGACTGACATTGATTGATTGATTCGTTGATTCGTTGATTCGTTGATTCGGTAGTTGTACAGGCAATGGCACCTTGGACTTTACGATGCGTAATCCCGATGGTGGATGCGTGCCAATCACTACTCGTCGTGATACCTATCTCAATGTACGTACAACAAGGACTTGCGCCACTATCTGAGTCACTTCTCATGCGATCAACCGCGCAACAGAGGCCCGACGTTCAAGCGGCAATCTTTGCACGCCCGACCGTGTGGGCGAGCTGCACTACCGATGAGCAGCTGCACTACTTTAACGACTGGACCGACATGCTGCCGTACTACGAGTTCTTCTTCAAGACGCGCCCGCAGCTGCGCATTCTCATCTACTCGGGCGATGTCGACATTGCCGAGGTGCCGCACGCGTACACGCAGTTGTGCCTCTCGTATCTGAACCGCACGGTTGTGGAGCCGTGGCGCTTGTGGACCGTCAACGGCAACATCTCTGCCGGCTACGTCGAAACCTACGACCGCTACACCTATGCTACCGTTCGGTATGGCGATGTCAGTGATCGTTTGATTGCATCACCTCACCAAGACCCGTCTCGTTGTGAATCGCAGAGGAGCAGGGCACCTGGTGCCGCAGAACCAGCCGTACTTTGGCTTCTACCTGTTCCAACAGTTCCTCAACAACAAGCCGCTGTAGAACACGACGGACAGGCAGTGAATGAACGCAAGAGACTACTCGATTGCCATTGCGCGAGTGATGCAGGTGGTGGTGTTGTTATTTGGCTCTGCGAATGCATCGGCTAGCTCGCGGCGGGGTGGGTGGCTCTTTACATGCCGTTGGCATCGAACCACGCTCGAATGGTGGCGGCATCTCGTGCGAGCCACTTCTCGTTGTTGCGGATGATCTCGAGCGCCTGATCGAGCGCACGGTTGGCCGACGGGCACGGGTTGACCGCGTAGAAAGCCTCGATCTCCTTGGCCTTGGCGTCGGTAGCGAACACGCTGGCCACGCCCTTGACCAAGCGGTTGAGCAAGAAGCCACCCTGGTACATGTCGACGAACTTGGCCCAGTTGGCCTGCACAAACGACCACGCGAGATCACGGCCGGCTGGATTCTCGGCCACAGCGGTCACGACGAAGACGGCATCTTGCGAGCGAATCTATCGTTGTTGCCATCGTATGAGCACACATCGAACGAGGGCGAGCGAGCGAGCGAGAGAGAGAGAGAGAGAGAGAGAGCAAGAAATGTACCTCATCGCCAATGGTAAGATCCAGCGCTCGTTGCAGGAGCACCGGGTCCGAGGTACTGGCCAAGGCTCGATAGCAGCGCACCTTCTCCTCCTGCAAGTCACTCTCACGAGCGATGCGTCGCAAGTCCTCAAAGACGCTCTCGTCGCCGTACTTGAGTGCGACGCCGTAGACGGCCGAGCGGAGGTCAGCGGTGAGCGAGTTGCGGTCAGCGACAAAGTTGGCGAAGCGGCGCTTGGCCTCAGCGACCGTGGCGTCGTCGCCACTGCGACCGAGACGGCCAATGACGAGCGCACGCAGCATGGCATCGAGATGCGACTCGTCGGGCTTGGCGTCCCAGCCGAGACGCTCGGCGGCGTGCTTGTAGAGGCGCTTGGTGTAAGCGTCGAGGCGGTCGGCAAAGTCCGTGTGCGAGAGCAGGTGCGCCACGGTGCCAAGGTTGGCCGAGATGTCGCACCAGACGGTGTAGTCGGTCTCGGTCGTGTAGGCGAGCAGGAGGTCGAGGAACTCGTTGGTGGAGGTGATGCCGGCGCGTGCGAGCGCCAGGGCGTCGTTCTGGATGCCGAGACGGTCGGTGGGCTCGACGAGCGCACCGCTGCTGATGGCGGCCTTGAGTCGCTGCTGGAGCGGCTCGCTGTAGTGCACGCGGTAGAGCGCCGTCTGGTGCGGATTGAGCTTGATCCAGCCACCGGCGGCGGCGTCGTGGCTCAGGTCCAGGTGGCCCTCTCGCTCCGAGAGTGCCGAGATCGAGACGCGCGTCTGGGCGTCGCCGCTCGCGGCGTACAGCACGCCGATCGGCACGTACCAGAGCGAGGTGGCGTGCTCGCCGACGGCGACCTCCGAGGCCAAGAAGCGGTTCTGGCGCACGACGAAGCGGCCCGGCTGCGCCTCGGTGACCGACAGCACCGGATAGCCCATCTGCTTGGTCCAGGTGTTCATCATGGTGGCGACCGGCTTGCCGGATTGGAGCTCGAGCGCGTCCCAGAGGTCCTCGGTGAAGGTGTTGCGGAACTGGTGCTTGTTGAGGTAGTGGTTGAGGCCGGCGCGGAAGGCCTCCTCGCCCAGGAAGCCGTGCAGCATGCGAATGACGGTGCTGCCCTTCGAGTACGAGATCTCGTCAAAGATCTCGTCGACCTCGGACGGATGGCCGACCGGCACCTCGATCGCGTGCGACGACAGCAGCGCGTCGAGCGAGTAGGCGCGCGCCATGTCCTGGAAGACGAACTGCGTCCAGATGCGCCAGTCGGGGAAGCACGCGTCGACGCAGAGGTACTCGACCCACGAGGCGAAGCCCTCGTTGAGCCACAGGTGCGTCCACCACTCCATGGTCACGAGGTTGCCGAACCACTGGTGCGCAATCTCGTGGCCGACCACGAGCGCCACCCACTGGCGCGTGGCGGCCGAGCTCGAGCTCGCGTCCACCAGCAGCGCCGTCTCGCGGTACGTGATGAGGCCCCAGTTCTCCATGGCGCCGGCGGCAAAGTCGGCGATCGCAATCAGGTCGAGCTTCGGCAGCGGGTACTCGATGCCGAACCAGCGCTCGTAGAACGGCAGCGTGCGCACGGCGACGTCGAGGCCGAACCGGCCCTGCTCCTGCTTGCCGAGCGGCGTGTACACGCGCACCACGACGCCGCGCTCGGGCGTGCGCGCCTCAATGTAGTCGAACTCGCCGACGACGAACGCCAGCAGATACGTGCTCATGATCGGCGTCGTGTCGTACGTCAGCGTGTGCAGCGTGTCGCTCACGTTCTCGGTGTGCACCACCGGCATGTTCGACAGCGCCACGCGGTTGCGCGGCACCGTGAGACGCACGTCGAAGCGCGCCTTGTGCGCCGGCTCGTCCCAGCAAGGCAGCGCACGGCGAGCGTCCGTGGCCTCGAACTGCGTCACGGCCGCGTAGCGCTGCTCGCCGTCCACCACGTACCGCGAGCGATAGAAGCCCTTCATGCGGTCGTTCAGTACGCCGGTGAACTCGAGCGACAACACGCCCTTGCCTGGCGCCAACGCGTGCGCGAACGTAAAGCTCGCCGTCTCGCTCTCGCCATCGAGTGCGATCGAGCCCGAGAGCGGCTCGCTGCTGCCAGCTGCCGTGAACGACGCCTTCGAGATATCGAGCTCGGCAGCATTGACAACGATGCTCGAGGTCTCGCTATGGACCGTGACATGGATGTTCACTTGGCCGCTGCAAGATGGTGGTCGTCGTCGTTAGCGTTGAAAGTACCAGCGACATCGCCATCGCATCGCATCGTACGAGAACGTAAGTGCCACGAGATCCGGCGTCAGATGTAGCTCGTATCGCTCGGGTAGTACATTGGTCGGCAGTCGCTGGAACTCCTTCTTTTGCTTGTCGCTCATGGTGGACGATGACGATGGTGATGGCGATGATGGTACTCCTACAGCCGACGATGACGGTGCACTACTACCAGTCGGTGAGGGAGGCCTTGCAAGCTCTTGCTCGTGCTTGTGTTGTTGATCACCAAGGAGCCACACGGAGCTATAGTGATGATGCAGCAGCGCCAGCAGCAGCGGCAGCGCCACGCCCACCCACACGAACACCGAGAAGCGCTGAATGATGCTGATATGTGACGCTCGTGCTGCTACACCCTCCACTGACTACGACAACGACGCCAACCAATGTACAAGTAAGCCGAGACACACACACACACACACAAGGAGAGAGACATCATTGATTGATAGAGGTGCGTGATAGATCTGATCGAATGAGGTTGGAGCGAGAGCGAGGGAGAGAGGTGCGTACCTGGCGCAGCGAACAAACAACAACGACTGCTGTTCTTCAATCTGTTTATCAATCAATCTCATTCATTCGAGTATTCGAGTTTATGTATCAATCATTCTAACTATCCAAATAGAATCCAATCACCTGGATCGAGTGATTGGTTATCGATCGCTTGAGGTCAGCAGAGGTTACGATACTGCTGTAACCTGTTGAATCGAATGCAGCCGCGAGTCTGGCGAGCGCTCACACACCCAATGCCTGTCATGTACGAGAGTAGCGAGGTTAGCGCTTCGCACTACGACGACGATGAGCGATGCTGATGCTTGAGGCGATGAAAGTACCTTGCGCCAGCCCATAAAGTCTTGCAACGACAGTGCACTAAACTCGTACTTGCGTCCACGGGCTCGGTGGTCCCAGACGAGCAAAAAGTGATGCGGATCCATCGCGAGCGTGCACTCCGAAATGTCGATGATGCCACGAGGCAGCAGATCCTGCACAGGCCAAACGTTGTTGATGCAAAGAGTGAGTTTGAGGATAGTGTTAACTAACGAGTGGCTCATCGCGAGGACACGTACGGTGTTCGAGTTAAAGTAGTAGATGGCGTTCCTGGTGAGCCGCACGTAGTATCGCTGCCAGCGGTACACGAGCTGGCCCTTCTTGGCGAGGTAGCTCTGGTGAATGATCTCACTCGGCTTCAAGAAGAAGTCCTTGCTCGGGCGCACGTTGACCGAGCGCGAGATCTCGTCGCTCAGCTCAAAGACTCGGTTCGAGAAGAGCTCGTACTCTTCGTGCGACAGCATCAGCAGCGTGAACGACACGGCCGACTGGCCGTGCGGCGTGTAGACCACCTGCAGCGCGTCGTCGTAGCCGAAGCCGGCCGGGATGCGGAAGGTGGCGCAGCGCTTGAGCGGAACGATGTGCACCTGCGGTTCGTCGACCTTGACCGGGTCGAGGTAGATCGAGTTCGTGCTGCGGAACATGGGGTGCTCCTGCTTGGTGACGGTGCGCGCCAGGAACGACTTGGTGAGCGTCGTGCCGAGCTTTCGCTCGACGTGCGCGTGTACGCGCGTCGCCGCCACCAGCACCATGCAGTCGGTGTAGAGCGTGTAGTAGATGCGATGGCGCGCCTGCAGCGGCGTGACGACGATCGCGCGGCCCTTCATCTCCTCGAGTCGCAACGTCGAGTCCGAGAGCGAGATCTTGAGGTCGGCCTTGAGCAGCTTGGCCACCAGTCGCGACGTGTACTTTTCCATCAGCAGCTGCGACAGAATGAGGTCGGTCTGCTGCGGTGCCAGCACGGCCGCCGTTTCATCGATCAGCCGCAGGGCGTTGGTGAGCGCCTGCGCGCCATCGGGAGCCGAGCTCTGTACACCCGCAAGCAGGCTCTTGATCTGCAGCAGCTTGGGCAGCACCAACTCGGCGACGGTATTCTCCTGCACGAGTTGCATGTGAGTGAGTGAAGTTGCCAACAAGCCATCATCATGGCTTGCTAACGGTTGCTCGTCAACGTACATCGCCTTCGACCGTCGGAATAGGGAGGCCCCAGGCATCGAGCAGCTGTGTCGAAGGCGGCGGAGGTGCAGTACCAATGTCGGTCGGCAGCGGTGGCGGCGCATGGTCAGGAGGCGGTGGCGGCAGCGCTTCGCCGGATCGCGGTGGCGGTTGCGTGCTGGCCCACAGGTTGTAGATGTTGGCGCTCTTGTGCTGCAGCGACAACCACGTGGCGGCGCTCTTGCTCAAGTAGTGCCAGCATAGTTGTCGTGCCGAGTCGGTGACATCGGTGCGAGCATTGTTGACGAGCAACAACGACACCATGAACTTGACGGCGCGATCGTTGATGTTGTGGCAGGCCGAGTGCAAGAAGCTCCACCCTATGCGCAGGTAGCGAGTAGTAGGTCAGCGGACAAGCTCGAGTGAGCCGAACCGAACCGAACCGAACACACAAAGCACATACCAGGAGTGTTGTCGTTCTGGAATCCTCCGATAGGCTCTGCGAGCAGCGTCACGATCGCCAAGATGAACGAGAGGCGCATATCGTCGCAGAAGCGCAACACGTAGTGAAGAGCCGTCTGCTCGCTGTTGTTCTTGAGTGTGACATCTGCTCCCTACACACGCGGAGAGAGCAGAGACGCACGAATGCACGTAGATACGGTCAGCCAACGCAGCCAGAAGGAATGCAGGTGGAGCCACGTACACTCTTGATCAACGAGTACACGACGCGGATGTTGTTGCGCATGGCGGCCAAGTGCAGTGGCGTGCTGCGATCGTTGGACTTGGCGTCAATGTCGGCGCCTCGACGCACCAAGAAGTCGACCACCTCCAAGTGGCCCTCGAGCGCAGCCAAGTGCAGCGGCGTCATGTTGTTGTCGTCCTTGACGCTCACCATGGCAGCTCGTACGGTTCCTTCACACATTCACACATGAGTGTACTCGTTGGTGCCATTCCATCGAGGCTTGGCGTCGAGCATTTCACGAACGGCAGGTCGTGCGGCCACGCGTACCATCCTTGCCGAAGAGAATGCGTTCGATTGAGTCGAGATCGCCCGTACGCGCCAGCAGATGCATACGCTTCAGACCCGTGAGATCTGTCTCCTCGAAGCCCACGGTCGAGCTGTCGAGCGAGTACGAGTGAGCGAGTGAGTCGTGTGCCAGCATCAATGATGAGCGCTCGGGTTCAGCACGTACGTTGGCAGTGCCTCGATATCGACGGCCGGTCCAATGTATTGGATCACGATGTGGATCTCGCCACTGACCTTGTCTTGCTCCTACGACGCGGTGAGTCCATTCGGGTTTGGGTCAGAGAGGGCTGTTGTATTGCTCGCGATCATGGCATCATCGTTGGGATTCGAGAGGAGTACCTTGGGGCTCTGCGGCTCGAGCTGGTACCAACGATCGAGCAGATTGCGCGGACATCCGAACACATCCGACAACGGCACGTTGACCTGCACAGGTCGCCAGCATCGTCAGTCGTTCTGGTCACGCGTGAGGCTCGATACGGTCGTCGCGAGTCGGACGTACGCAGCCCATGCAGGTCTTCCAGATGTCCTTCTCCTTCTCGAACATCTGGAAGGTAATGACCGGCGGCAGGTCCGACGGTCCGTCGTACGTCTGCGTAAAGTGATGCTGCCATCGCACGTTGACGATCTTGGGATCGAGGCGTGACTCTTCCGTATGCTGAACCGGAGTCTGTCGGGAATGCGGCATCAGCAACGAGCTTGTTGTGGTCTAGAGAGAGCGAGCGCGAGAGCTCGATGATGGGAGTACCTGACCGATGGCGGTATTCTTGGCGTACACGACCACGTAGGGGGTCGCGAATCGACCCTGGGTCTTGAAGACGTTGGTGGCCTCCTCGATCTTGATGTTGAGTTGGCCGCGGAGGTTGGAGGAGGATGAGGAGGAGGAGGAGGCCGCCATGATGGGTGCGTGGGGCGTGGAGGCCGAGCTGCGTGCACCACGACGGCGAGAACGAATGACCGAATGAGCCAGCGCAGCACGAACACGAACAACCAACCCGACCCTCTCACTGCTGCTTGGGCTTAGGCTTGGGCGGCACGACTGATAGATTGACCGAACCAACGCGGGTTTATTCATTAACGATGGGGGATGGAGGGGTGGTTGCTTGGGGGCGCCAATCGACGTCGCACAGAGCACGTGGAGAGGGAATGGGAATGGGGGTCGGCTCGGTAGAAGAGAAGGCAGGAGGGGGCAAGGAGCGAGAGGAGAGGGACCCGTGGGCACCGGACGCTCGCTTGCTCGAAGGCTCACACGAGTTCGCAGCGTGGGCATGCGTCGGGTGCTGATGCGGGGCAGCGCAACGTGGGGCATCTTAGACGGCCGACGACGTGGCGTCGACGACGGCGGGCGCCGCAGGGGCAACGGCAGCCGAGGTGTCGACCAGGAGGCTCGCGACGTACTCGTTGTCGCCAAAGTCGAGGTTGTACGACAGCACGAAGAAGAGGATCATCGAGGTGCCGACCCACTCGCAGATGGCAATGTCGGTGGCGTACTTGCCCCAGTTCGAGCCTGCCAGCACGACGCGTGAGTGACGCAAAATCATCGACGAAGGAATGCGAGTGAGTGAGCGAGCGAGCGAGCGAGGGAGGCGTACTCATGAGCGCAAAGGCGATCAGGGCAACGAGGCCGATGACGGTGGTGGTGGCCTTGATGGTGAGCGAGGTCTTGGAGACGGTGAAGTTCGGGTTCTTGTAGCGCCACAAGCGCACGGTCGAGAGGATCATGTAGAAGATGAAGGCCGTGAAGAAGACGACGGCCGAGGCGCCGTGCACCGTGCCGTTCTCGTCCTCGTTGATGGCGCCGACGAGCGCCAGACCCAGGGTGGCGAGGCCGGCGAGGAACACGCCGACCTTGTCGTCGAACCTGTGGCGGCCGGTGGTCGACGACAGGAAGAAGTAGAAGAGCACCGAGGTCACGAAGATCATGAGCGCCGAGCTGATGATGCCGACGCGGAACAGGTACGACTCGGGCGGGTACACGGCGCAGTCGCTGATCTGTAGCGAGCGAGAGATGGCGGTGGTGAGTAGCCCATGGCACGAGGCGGCGCGAGGGCGAGGCAGGGCGAGGGCGCGTACCATCGGCAACCACTTGGGCACATGGCCCTCGCGCACGGCCAGAACGTAGCACACGACGATCGTCACGATGCCGGTGATGGCGGCGAACTTGGTGATGGTGGCGGCCTTGACCTTGGAGACATTCTCGACGGGAGGAGGCGAGACCGGCGGAGCACCCATTGTGGCTGTGGCTGCGGCGAGGACGAGAGGGCGAATGAATGAATGAGAGAGGGGCAGCCTCAGGCGCAGCGGCATTTGGATTTTGATTTTGTCGAAGATTTGTTCGCTTCCGCAAAGGCGCCGCAGCACAGCAGCGAGAAGAAGAACTTCCTCTCCATCTCTCTCGCACTCTCTCTCTCTCGCGGCCTGCTGCTCGTTCTCTCTCGCTTGTTGGCGCGGCACCGCATCGGCCTGGCACGTCGACGAGTGCGCCTTCGTCGGCACCACCATGAAGAAGAAGCGCTCTTCGGTGCTGGGCGTCAAGCGCTCGACGAAGCTCTCCAAGCCCGACGATGCACCGACGACGACGACGTCCGCTGCCGCCGCTGCCTCGGCGTCTGTGCCTCCGCTCGCCGCTCCGCCCGCCGCGGCCAGCTCGGCCAAGTCGCCCAGCACGTCGCCCACTCGCCGTCCGCTCAACAACTTCCGGTCCGACAAGCCAATGGTGATCGTGCGTGCCGACAGCGAGGAGGACGCCATCTCGCAGCGCCAGAGCGCCGTCATGTTCGCGCCGGTCGAGCAGCCGAGCGCCACGCGGCCGCGAGCCGTATCGACCATCTCGCTCCCATCACCGCCACCGATCGGCGACGCGAACGCGCTCCTCGTAGACATCGTGCCCGAGTTGTCGAGGGGTCGCGAGCGCGACACGACCATCGCCGCATTGATGTCGTCGCCGTCGCCTTCGCCTTCGCCTTCGCCTTCGTCGTCCTTGCCGGCGCCGAACTTGCCTGCTGTTGCTGCGGTGACCGCCACCGCCACCGCCACTGCCACCCCCAGCACTACAACAACAACAATCTCGACGCCGACATCGACGACAAACCCCACCACTGAGAATGCCAACACTGCAGAGCCTACCGAGGAGGCGGCGGCACCAGCCGCAGCACCGCTCTCGTCGCTGGCCGAGCCACTGTCTGGCGCAGAGCCATCCGCTCTCGAGAATGCCGAGCGCCCATCTCCGCTGAGCGTCTCGCAAGGCCAATCGATGCCAATCCTGCCTTCGAGCTCGAGCTCGAGCTCGAGCTCACCTTCTTCGGTGCACCTAGCGGCGCACCACTCGAGCGACTCGATCGCACGACACGTGAGCCCCAAGCCGCGCGTTCAGCGCCTCACTCGCGACCAGGAGAAGACGCAGCAGGCCATCTTCATGCCGACCTCGTTCGCTGGCTCGGCCGGCAACCGAGGCGCCTCTCCGATCGCTCACCCGCAGAAAGCACGACGCGCACTCGCTGCCAATCTGCCGCAGCCGATGGACAACCGCGATGCGACGCCCTCTCCCTCCCCTGACGAGTGGCCCGAGAGTCCGTCGCCGCTGCACAGCACCACCGCTCCCACTCCCGACCTGCCTGCTCCATTGCCTGCGCTTCCTGAACCTGGACAACAGCAGCAAGACGATGCTGGAGGTGGTGTTGATGGAGACGAGGTGCTCGATGCACCGGACTCTGACGAGCAGCTCACGGACGACGAAGTTGATTCCAACGATGAAGCCGAACGTGAAGAGGACGGCGACGACGACGACGACAGCAACAGCAGCGACGGCGACGATGATACTCACACGTCATCGTCTGCGCTCGAGCAACACCAACAACAACAACACCAGCACCCGGCGATTGGTACCTCGCTCGACAGCAATGCACTCTCGCAGAGTCCCACCATTGGTGCGTCTTCGACTTCAAGCAAGAAGCCACTTCGTCGTATCGAGACGCTGCCCAACTTCCCTGGCTTCGCACCGCCATCCTCCATGACCAGCCAAGTCGCCCGCTCAAGCTCGAACTCGGCGACACAAGAGGTTCGCGTTCGAAGTCGCTCCGGTGCCGTGGTGGTCGAGGAGAGTGCCCTGGTCGCTGCCACCGTGGCCGCCACTGCCATTCAGCCGCCGAACACAACCGGTGGCAGTGACACAACGAGCGGCACCTCGGCGAGCACTGCCGCCTCCAGCACCTCGGGCACCGGAGCGAGTGCCAACGCCGCGCCGACCTCACACGCATCACCGATCACACTCGCCAAGAACAACATGATTGCGCACCTCGAGCAAATGGAACGACTGGCGCTCGACTTGTTGCAGCAGCAACTGGAGCTCGAGCACCAACGCGCCATGCAGCGCACGAATCTCTCTCGTCTCGAAGCCATCGAATACGCCACGACGGTGGCTTCCAAGCTCACTCCCGAGCCGGCATCACCTGCTCGCGCAACGCCAGCAGGCACACCATCGACAGTACTGCCACCATCACCACCGGCAGCAGCGGCACCGGCAGCGGCGGCAGCACCGATTACGGTAACAACGACACCACCATCGCCCTCATCGACAGCAGCTCCCTCGACGCTCGCAACACCATCAACTCCACTGGTATCTCCAGTCGCCACTCCTTCGGTGTCGCCGTCTTCAGCATCCGCGGCAGCACCCGCTCCCTCCAGCACCGCAACGAGTGATGCCTCTAGTCCTGCGGCAGGAGAGGCGCCTGACAGTGCAACAAGCTCATCGGATGCAGAGCAGCCCACTACCACCACCACTCCTGCCGAGGAAGCAACGCCACCACCGCCGCCACCACCACCACCGGTCGACATCTCGAAAGCATTGGTCGAGCAATTAGCGCGCCAATTGAACCATTTGGAGCGCGAGATCGACGTCGAGAAGGCTCGTATTCAGGACCAACATGCGGCTCTTCTTCGTCAACAGCAACAGCTCGACAACCAGAGCCGCCAGCTTCGCACACAAGCCGAGTTGCTCAACTTGCTCCAGCGCGCATACGGCCTGGCACCGTCGGAACCTCCACCGCCACCCAAGGCCTCGCTCAACAATCTGCCGCCAGCGATGCAACTCTCGCGCGGCAGCAGCAATCTCTCGATCACACGCGGCAGGGCAGCAGCCGACGACTCGAACATCAGCCCGACGCCGGCCGACAAGCAGGCACCGTCGTGGAGCAAGCGCGAAGACAAACACCGCCTCAAGGTTGCGCAGTCACTCTCGACGGCGGCCGTCGGCCGACTGGGTGGACAGACGACCGACCAGAAGCTCATTCGAAACCGTGGATTGAGCATCGCCGGCGACGCGGCGCAGGTCGAGGAGGAGTTGGCACGTCGCGAGGCGGCCAAGCATGCGCGCTCCGTGTCGCTCAAGAGCGTCAAGGCGCACGATGACGACAAGAAGGACAAGCAGAGCAAGAAGGAGAAGCGCCGCTCGCTGGTCATGGGACGCGCGCCCATCAAGCTCAACAGCTCGACGCCACCGAGCGTCGCAGGCGGCATCACCATCAATACGCCCGACTCGGCCGACGACGACTCGAGCAAATCATCGGCACCTCGCAAGGGCCTGTCGCTCTTCAAGAAGAGCACGCACACGCCCAAGCGTGGCACGCCGCGCATCGTCGAGGAATGGGTCAAAGAGGTCGTCATCTCGTTGACCGTGACACCGTCGCTCGGCACGACACTCAGTCTCGCGAGCTCGCTCGACGACGAGGCAGTGATCGACATTGGAGACTTGCTGAAGAATCACTTTCTGCGTCAAACGCGAGAGGGTACCTTGCGCCTACCAAGTGCACCAGTGCTTGATTCGACTCAACTCAAGACGTACGTTCATCCAAAGCACCCTCACTCACACTCACAAACTCACTATCGCTCTCTCTCTCTCTCACTCTCTCGTGCGTGAATGCGTAGAAACGATTTATCACTCGAACAATATCGATGGTTCGCTTCGATGCAATATAGCGGCACGGCATTCATGAGTGGTGCCTTCTTGCTGAGTCACGAGGATGCGATTGCTGGCTACCTCCTGGCCGGTTGCCCTCCGACCTACGACCTCGTGGCACTACAAGGCGAGTTGCAATCGATCGATACCTTCTCGGGTCGCATCGCTCGCATTGCCGCTGGGCCCAACACCATGGCGCTCGTGTCGGATCTCGGCGAGCTCTGTATCTCGGGAGCCAAGTCGCTGCACACGGCGTGCGTGGGAGTCGAGCGAGCGCCCGAGAACTGGACCGGCAGCATCACGATTCCCAAGTTGCTCGGTCGGCGCGTCGTGCACGTCGCCTGTGGCGCCTTCCACTTTGCCGCCATCACCGACGCTGACGAGCTGGTGCTGTGGGGCGTCAACTACGACGCACTCGATGCACGCAAGAAGATGCAGCAGCAACAACGCCGCTCACAACCGCCGCCGCCACCGCCACCACCCGGCGTCACGACCTTGCAGCTGCCATCGGCGGCCGAGATGGAGCAGGCCGCAACGCGCAGCCTCGAGACCAGTCCGTCGGTATCGCCGCGCTCGACCTCGGCCACCACCACCAACTCGGCAAGCACGGCGACCACGAGCGACTCGCCGACGACGACCGGCGAGGAGAGCAGCGACAACACGCTCTCGGACAACGAGGATGAGCTCGAGGCGTTCGCGGCTCCGAGTGGCAAGAGTGACGACGGCAACCTGGTGACGGGACAGCTGGGCAACAGCACGCTCGGATGCAGCACGCCCTTGTTGGTGCGCGTCGCCGGCCGCTTGCTGGGCGTCAGTTGCGGCTGGGCGCACACGGCGGCCTTGACGACCGACGGCGTGTACACGTGCGGCCGCTCGACGTGCGGCGAGCTGGGACGCGAGGGCAGCCATACCGAGTTGCTGCGCGTCAACCTGATGCCGAACGTGCGCTACACGATCGTGCAGGTGGCGTGCGGTTGGTACCACACGATGGCGCTTTCCGAGTGCGGCGTCGTGTTTACGTGGGGCAGCAACAGCAACGGCCAGTTGGGCGTCGGGCTCAAGAGCGGCCAGCTGCCACTGCCGCAACAGCTGTCGCTCTCGAGCATCACGTACATCTCGGCCGGCGCCGCGCACTCGGCCGCCATCAAGGCCGGCGGCGATCTGTACATGTGGGGCAGCAACCGCTTCGGCGAGCTGGGCCTCGGCGCTGGACGCGGCTCGATCTCCGAGCCGTCGCCGGTGCAGGTGCCGTACTTTCAGCAGCGCGTCGAGGTCGTGTCGCAGGTGTCGTGCGGCGCGCACATTACGGGCGCCGTGACGGCCGAGGGCGACGCGTACACGTGGGGCATGCTGCTGGCGCCGCATCGACGCGACCATCAGCACGAGCCGCTGCGTGTACAGCAACTGCACGAGCGCTCGCACTTTGTGACGGGCGTCACGTGTGGCGCGACACACGCGGTGTTTGCGACCGACAAGAACCTGACGCTCGCGCTGCAGGCTATGGCGGCCGCGTGCAGCAAGGGCGCGCCGTTCAACCTGACGCCGCTCAAGGACGTACTCATGTCGATCGAGGCGCCCGAGCACACGATCAAGGTGCTGCAGGACCGTGGCCTCAGCATGTTCCGCGAGAGCAACGCGACGCTCGCCGGTGCGCTGCCGTACATCTCGGTCTACCAGGGCTTCCACATCTTTCAGTGCACGTCGCCCGGTGCCAACACCGTGCACCGCAGCACGATCATCGAGAACAAGAGCGAGCACTCGATCATCATCACGGTCAGCCACGACTCGTCGACGCCCAAGGACTGCTCGTTCTCGTTCCCCGAGGAGCGCTTCGAGCTCGGCCCGCTCGGTTTCTCGGACCTCAAGTGCACGTTCTCGTGCAAGAGTGCGCCCAAGAACGAGGTGGCGGCGCTCGTCAAGTTCACGATCGAGCGCAAGAAGCTCGACGTCGCCGAGCTGGTGCGCGGCGCCTTTGGCGACGATCGCCCGGTCTCGTACTACTACGTGTTTTGCGTCGCGTACCCGCCGGGCGTCGAGCCCGTCATGCAGCGCCACCGCAGCAGCAAGGCCAATCGCCTGGCCGAGGCCGACCAGGCCGCCGCCAAGACCACGCAGAAGCTGCACGAGCTCGTGAACGCCATGGCGACCTACGTGCCGCGCGTGTTGCTGGCGCAGTTCCAGAGCTCGCCGCGCCCGCCCACCGAGCCGTGCATCCAGCAGTTCCCGGCCTCGATTCTCTTTATCGACATTTCGGGCTTCACGTCGCTCAACGAGCGCCTGGCGGCCCTCGGCGCCGCTGGACCCGAGCTGGTGTCCAAGCACATCAACGCCTACTTTGGCAGCTTGATTCTCGCCGTCAACAACCACGGTGGCGACGTGCTCAAGTTCGCGGGCGACGCGCTCATTTGCATGTTTAGCAACAACTCGTCAGCCGCGGCCGCCAGCTCCGCCAGCAGCTCAAGCACTGATGCATCATCATCACTCGCATCGTGCGGCCCGCCGTCGTTGGTGAGCGCACAGGCACACGCCACCGACGACGATCAACAGCAGTCACTGGCGCTCTTGACACTGCGTGCCGTCCAGTGCGGCTTCGAGATTCAGACCAAGCTCGCCGAGTACGACTCGAACGAGGGCTTCCGTCTCACGCTGCACATTGGCATCGGCTCGGGCCCGTTGTACTCGCTGTACGTCGGCGGAACCGACAGCTCGTGGGAGTACCTCGTGTCGGGCGAGCCACTCGCACAACTGCGTACCGCCGTCGACAACAGCCACACGGGAGAGGTGGTGGTGTCGGGCGAGGCGTGGGAGCTCATCAAGGATTGGTGCGTCGGCGAGCCGCGCGGCAGCGATTGGTACGTGCGCTCGATCTCCAAGTCGGTCGCCGTCAAGCCGTCGGCGCCCATCTTTCCGAGCGTCGAGGCCGAGGCAGCACTGCGAGCCTTCATTCCGCAGGCGGTACTCGCACGCCTCGACGCCAAGCAGATTGGTTGGATGGATGAACTGCGTACCGTGACGGTGTTGTTCGTCAAGCTCAACAGTGAATTCGATTACAAGCGTATGGAACGCTATTGTGATACGATTCACAAGGTGCTGCAATGTATGCAAAAGGTCATCTTCCAATATGAAGGAATGGTGCGCCAATTCTTGGCTGATGATAAGGTACATATCTCTCGTGTGCTCTCTCGTGTGATTTTTCTCGCTGATTACTAATATGATGATTGTTCTGATGTAGGGAACGGTATTGATTGCTGCATTCGGATTGCCACCCTTCTCGCATGATAATGATGCCGTTCGAGGTGTCAAGGCAGCGCAACAGATTCATGAGGATTTGCTCGCGATCGGTATGGACAATACGATCGGTGTCACGACCGGTCGTGTGTACTGTGGCTCGGTCGGCAGCGATCGTCGACAAGAGTACGCCATGGTGGGCGACATTGTGAATCTCTCGGCGCGGCTGATGGTGGCGGCGCACAAGATGAAGCTCGCGATCCTGTGCGACGAGCCGACCTACAAGGCCAGTCGCTCCAAGGTGCCGTTCCAGCGCCTGGAGCCGATCATGGTCAAGGGCAAGGCCAAGGCGATCGACATCTTCCAGCCGCAGCGACGGCGCTTCGTGCAGCACTACGACGAGCTGTTCGTGATCGGACGCTTCGCCGAGAAGTCGTTGCTGCACGAGCGCGTGTGCCGTCTGTCGGCCGAGGGCGCCAACTCGATGGTGTTGATCGAGGGCGTCGAGGGCATGGGCAAGTCGGCGCTCGTGGCGTACACGATCGAGTTCGCCAAGCGGCAGGGCGTGCGCGTGCTCTCGGGCATGGCCGACACGACCATGGAGCGGTCGCAGTTCTATCCGTGGGGCACGATTCTGCTCGACCTCCTCGATCTGCCGAGCGACATTACGCCGATGGCGGTCGAGCGGCTCTTTGACCGCCTGCGCATGGACCTGTCGCCCGATTGGTTCGGCCTCGTGCCGCTGCTGAACGACATCTTGCCCGAGCTCAAGATCAAGGACAACTCGATCACCGAGAAGATGCCGCAAAAGAAGCGCGCCACCACCACCATCAACTTCCTCAAGTACCTCATTCAGCTGATTGCGTGCGGCCCGGTGCTCATCGTGCTCGAGGACATTCACGCCATCGACGCCACGTCGCTCATGACGGCGCTCGAGATCCGCCGCGGCGTGCGACCGCTGATGTTGCTCTTCACCATGCGCCCGCTCGTGCCGCCGATCCCGGCCAAACACGCCGAGTTGCTCGAGCTCAAGGACCTCTCGCGCATTCGCCTCTCGGGCCTCAGCGGCTCGTCGTGCTGTCTGCTCACGTGCACGACGCTCGGCGTCTGCCAGCTGCCCGACTTGCTGCGCAACTTTGTGCTCTCGCTCGTACCCAACCTCCAAGGCAACCCGTACTTTGTCGAGCAGCTCGCACTCGGCCTCCGTGACTCGGGTCTCGTGGTGGTCGATAAGGCCGAACGAACTTGTCAACTCAATGATGCTCTAGGCTCATTGTCACAGAATGACTTGCCTGAGACGATTCATAGTATCATTAGTTCACGTATCGATCGTTTAGGTGCTTCAACACAAATGGTGTTGAAAGTTGGTACGTTATCGCTCTCTCGCACGGAGAGAGAGATTGGTTAGTTGACTGATTGATTGATTGATTGGGTGGTGTAGCTTCGGTATTGGGTCGTGAATTTACATCGTCGGAATTACGAGCCGTGTATCCGATCGAGGGCGAGAAGTCGTTCCTCGAGCACGAGCTTCACCTGCTCTCGACCCTGGACCTCATCACGTTGAAGCAAAAGAGCGGCCGTGACAGCACGTACTTTTTCAGCACGGCCGCCATCCGCAAGGTCGCCTACTCGCGCATGCTCTTCTCGCAGCGCAAGCAGCTCCACCTCGATCTCGCCATCTACTACCAAGAGAACCATCCGGACGACGCCGACTACTTTGGCCACTTGGCGCACCATTGGAGTCAGGTGCTCGAGGGCGAGCAGCGCCCATCGAACGCGCACATTCTCATGGCGACGCGCTACACGCGCATGGCGGCCGAGTATGCCTTCTGCCACGAGGCCACGCACGAGGCACGCAAGTGGCTCACCAAGCTGCAGTCGCTCTTGTTGATCCTGCCCGAATCCGAGGAGCGCCAGCTTGCCGAGAAGGACACTGCCAACAAGCTGGCCAAGCTGCCGGTACGTGCAGTACTTTGAAGACACGCCACACGCGCGCGCTTCACCGCTCTTCTAACCTCCTCTCGTTCGTTGCCAGCCTGTGGTCGACGAGAACGCCATCGGCCGAGCTCTCTTACAACGTCAGCTCTCGCCATCGACGCTCGACTTTGCGGCAACGATCGCGAAAGCTGGTACGTGTGTGTTTTGTGTTGTGTGCGCGCGCCAGGAAGCCACAAGCTTGCTAACGACCTGCACGCCCCAGGCATCTCGAACGTCTTTGCCAAGGACTCGAACGGCTGGACGCCGTTGCACACGGCCGCCAACGAAGGCAACTTGAACCTGGTCGAATCGTTGCTCTCGACGCAAGCGGTCGATGTCACGGTGCAGAACAGCGATGGCAACACGGCGTTGCATTACTTTGTTCGCCAGTGGCCCGAGAACTCCGAGCCGCATTGCGAGAAGCTGCTCCAGATGTTCGTGTGGCGCGGTGCGTCGCTCAACGCCGCCAATCGCTACGCCGAGACACCGTTGCACTCGTGCTGCGTGCGCAAGAACCTCGTCGCCCTCAAGGCCTTGTTGCAGTCGAGCGCCAACCCGAACGCCAAGACCAAGTGCGTACTCTCTGATTGCGTGCGCTCGGACATTTGTGTCGTACTCACTCCGTGCCACTACTATGACTCCTTGCAGGGACAACTTGACGTGCGTGCACTACGCCGTGCGCTCGAACTCAGCCGAGATGCTGCGAGCGCTGCTCGAGTTTCGTGCCGACCCGGCTCCCACGCCCACCACCGACGACAAGGGCCGTGACATCTCACCGCTCGGCTTGGCACAACGCAACACCAACAGTGGAGAGCTGGTCAAAATCCTCACCGCTGCGATCAACAACGAGCCGCTGACTACCTCGGTGCTGACACCACGCTAGAACACCAAGTGTGTGCGTGTGTGTGTGTACGAGTATTGGTTGTGATGAGAGCAGATATGGTTGTGGTTGTACTTTTTTTGTTGTTGTTGTAGTAGTGGTATAGTATGAAGGTTGTCATCAATTTTTTGTGTAGTTGGATAGATGTGATAGATACAGGAGCTGTAAGAGCGCCAAGTACTCTGTTGAGCGTGAATTCGCTCGGCTCGGCCTTGTGTGTTGTTGTTGTCTGCCTTTCAGTGATGATGATGACGATGATGATGATGATGATTAAATTAAGAGACCTGCGAATCACGATCTAGGCCACGCGCACGATGGCAGCCACGAGCAGCGTCGTCACGGCAAGCAGCAGCGACCACGGTGCTGAGAGCGCCACAGCGGCGTTGGTATTCTTGCTGTGGCCGACAACGAGCGACGGCACGCTGTACTTGGTGCGTGCGATAAAGTCGCTGATCGTCACGAAGGGATTGAGGTTGTTGATGCGCTCGTTGGGCGACAACATGGGCGGCGGCGGCAGCGGCGTCGGCTTGGCGGGCCCGAGCCGGAAGGGATGCGAGGCGTTGCCGGGGTCCGGGAGGCACTGGCCGATCTCGCGCGCCACGTTCACGAAGCCCGACTGGTAGCCGATGCCGTAGAAGCACCGGCGGTCGTACTTGGACATGACGTAGATGGGAGGCCGAGGCCGCGTCGCCAGCGGGTCGTGCAGGCCGAAGACGGTCGGCCACTGTGCGCACCACTGCTCGGCGCTCGTGATGTTGGAGGCCGCGGCCTCGGCGCTGCAGGTCGAGAAGAACGCCACGCAGGTCGAGTGGCACATGTAGACCGTCGTGCGATTGGTGCTCGCGTCCCAGCGCCGGAAGTCGAGCGAACGTGCGTCACACTCGTTGCAAATCGACTCGGCCACCGCCAGGTAGCATGGCTTCGAGATGCCGGTGTTGACGAGGGCTTGGAGCTTGCGATACGTGGTCTGCAACAGCACTCGATAAGCAAATACACAGACACACAGCAAGAGCAAGCAAGAGCAAGCAAGCCCGGAAGAAAGCAACAGCCAGCCTCGAATACGCACGCCGAAGAACGTGTTGAAGCAGCAGTTGTTCTGGTACGCATACCAGCAACACGTGACGAGCTCTTGCTTCTGGACCTGTTGTCACAGTGTCAACGAGAGCGCCCGCTCAATGCCGCGTGATGAATCAACCAACCAACCAAAAGCAACGTACCATCTGCGGTACATCAGGCTCAAAGTTAAGGCGATAGCACGTCTGAGCCGGGTTGATCATCTTGAGCTCGCTCGCCAACGCCACGGCCGCCAGCGCGACCAGCGCTACCACAAGCAATACCACAGGTCGTCGTGGCGCCATGAGCTCGAGCAGGCGGGAGGAGAGAAGCAAACAACAACAACGACGAAGAGCGACAAACCACCGGAAGACGACGAAGGCGAAAAAGGAAAAATGCGAATAACGCTTCCTCATCGCCCAAGCCCTCGCGCGCTCTCACTCTTGGAGGGAATGACGATTTATGTTTGATTTACGCACGCGTTATTATGATACAAACGATCTCAACGACAAAAACATTCAGCAGGTACGTGAACCGGGGTGTCTCGAGGCAGGCGAAGAGCGAGAGTGAGAGTGAGAGTGAGAGTGGCTCATTCTTCGTCGGAAAGGAGAAAGTCGATCACCTGCGCATTGACCGATGCCTCGGGATTGGCACTTATCAGGACCGGTGATGGCGACTGCTCCGGTGCCGCCTGTAACTTCTCGACACCCTCCGCAGCGGGCATGCCTCGCATGGCAGCGAAGGAGGTCGCTGAGCCAGCGGCGCCAAGGTCGACCACCGGCAGCTCATCGGCCGGCTTCACCATCGGCGCCTCCTCGTCGGCCACAGGCGTAAGGTCGGGGTCGCTATCGCTGTCGTCGGTGGCTGTCGGCGTGGCAGCGTCGTCCTCGTCCTTGGGCAGGAACGAGTACTTTTCGGGTCGGTCGAGGAAGTAGCGGTCGAGGCGCGGAGAGAGGCCGGCAAAGTACACGATCCACCAGAGCGCGTAGCCGAACGCCGGCAAGCCTGCAATGTACACTGCAGCCTCGCGCGGTGTCATATGCATGTCGAGCGCTGCGCCGGCAATGATGATGGAAATCGACTCGCCTGTGCACATTGGCCATCGAGCTCGAGTCAGCAATCGTGCGGTGGTTGGTGGTTGGTGGCGTTGGAAGAGCAGCCACGTACCAAAAGTACACAGGCCAATATCGAAGCCAAACACGCGGCCACGGAAGCGCTCTGCCGTCCACACTTGTAGAATGCTGCTGGAGAATACCCACGAGACGGTGGAGCCAGCTGACGCCACGGCGCTGCCAGCGATCAAGATCCACAGCTCTGGCGCCCAACCGGCGACGCAACTTCCGACTGCCTCCATGATAAAGCCAGTCACGATCGCAAGCTGTTGCAACCGAACCGAGTAGTTGCCGAGTGCCACGAGATACTCGAACAAGAATGGCGCCACGATACCAGCTGTCGAGTTCCCACACGTACGCGAGTGTTAGAGCTCATCCCGGGAGAGAAAGAGAGAGATAGAGAGATAGATAGGGCGTCAGAGAGGCAAACGTACTGAGGCCACATGCAGCATACAAGAAACCAAGTGGCATCGACGGGCTGCCGTGGTACAGGAACTCACCTTCGACGAGCTCGACTTCAGCCTGGAACGAGAAGGGATAATGAGTACTCTCGATTCGTTCTCAGAGAGTGACTAGTGCTGACGACGTACGACGCTCAAGGCTCCCCAGCTCGCAGCCGCAAAGGCCTTGACCCAGATCAAGAAGAAGATGCCCGGGTGCTTGAGGAGATACGGGAAGACGTCGAGCAACGGATGCAGGAACGACAGCTTGTCGTAGAGCGACGAGCACGCACGCGCAGAGGCGCTCTTGCTCTGCGGCGAGGCCTCGAGCTTCGGCGACGTGGCTTCGTAGTCGGCGCCGACCTCATACGGGTACTTGAGCAGCAGCAGCAGGATCAGAGCCGCCACTAGATAGGTGGCCGAGTTGATCAGGAAGCAGATTCCGACTCCGAGCTCGGAGGCCAACACGCCGCCGATGGCCGAACCTATCAGGTAGCAGCCAGACCAAACAGCACTGCGTGTTCGTGTTCGTGTTCGTGTGAGCAACAGCTGCTTGAATAGCCACTGCCGCGGCTTGGGACATGAAGTCGCGAACCTATCGATCGAGTTGGCTTTGATCAGCAAGTCCTTGGGCACGTACACTGGCACCATGCCAGCACGAGACGGCTCGAAGAAAGCACTGACCGAGAATTGCAATAGTACCTGAGCCGCGCACGAGTATGGGCGCGTGAGTGATGATGATCGCAGCACCAATGCAACGAGTCGGCGTACCAGGCTGTACAGCAACGGCAACGACGGATAGTACTTGACGCCGATCAGCAGCAGCACGATGAGCATACGCAAGAAGTTACTCAGAATCTGCGTTGCATCGTCGACGGGTGCCAGTAGCGAACCCAGTTGGTTAGCGATCGAGAACGACCGAGCGAGTGAGTTGTGGTTGGATGGATAGATACCAAGATGTAGCGTCTATCAAGGCGGTCAGAGGCAACGCCTGTGACTGGCGACAACAACAAGGGCGGCAGCATGCGCACCAAGAGCAAGCCACTAGATTGATTGATAGAGAGACAGATATCGATGTTGGTTGCGATCAGACGACGACACGAACGAACGAGCGAGCGAGAGGCGCCAGCCGTACCTCAACGCAACCGACGAGGTCGTAATCTCCTTCAGCACCTCGACCGTGCCAAGGTAGTTGAGCCAGTCACCCGTCAACGACACCATGTCAGCCGAGAGCAACACGGCGTACGGTCGCAGTTGCAAGAGCTTCTTGTAGCCCGCGAGGCTGCCGCGCTTGGCGGCCGTCGGCGGTGTGGGGCCTTCGAACGGATTCGTCGAGATATCGGACGGATCGTCCTCGAGTAGACTGAACGAAGTCATCTCGATCGAGCTTCCTGAAGCGTTTGCCATGACGGAGCGACGATGGCGCTGATGCAGCGTGTATCTGAGGGAGGTTTCTTACGGGCAACGATGTCGATGTCGATGTCGATGTCGATGTCGATGTCGATGTTGGTGTCGGTGTCGATCGATGTGTACAACGGCACGAATAAATAGAGAGGCAGCACTGGGAGGTGTGCCGGTGCAGCTGGTCGTGATCTTCTTCGTCTTGGTAGCGAGGATCGTAGCAGTGATGCAATCGGTACGATACAGCGAGTAGATCGAGTCGTTAGGGTTTGGTGTGAGGATCGCAGCGCGAGGTTGCGAGAGAGATGCGTGAGAGATGCGTGTGCGTAAGAGAAGGAGAGCAACGAACAACGAAACGAGGAAAACCACGCTGGCCTCCAAGAAATACAACCACGAAACCACGCTGGAGTACGGATTTCCTTACGACGCGTAACTTTCTCGTTGCGATTTCTTCGCTTCGTGTTTCGCTTGTTGGCTCGTTGCTGCTCGCCGAACGCATCTCTCTCTCTATTCGATTGGACTCGATTGGATTGGATTCGATTGGATTGGATTGGATTGGATTGGATTGGATTGGATTGGATTCGATTGGATTCGATTGGATTCGATTGGATTCGCGGCATCGAATGGCTGAACCACCTCGTTCATCGTCATCAACAACAGATGAGGGCCATGCAAGTGGTTCGGTTTGGCGAGAGTTCGATGCGCTCGGCTCGTTGCGCGCCAGCGCCTACGTCGGTACCGCTGGCATGGCGGCCATCTTTGCGTACAGCACGCTGCACTATCCGAATCGAATCCTCGCGTACACGCTCTCGGGAGGCGCCTTGTCTTCGATGGTGGGATTTTGCTTCTTTTGTATGTTTGCATGACTCGATCGCGCTCGCAACGTCTGGAGCTCGATCGATGTACTCACTCTCTCTGCATCGTGATCGAACCAGCACTGCGCAACGTGTGCCGCACGACGCTAGGCCGCTCGCGCGTACCCGAGTACATTCCACGCACCGAAATGCCTCTGATTCGCGTCGTTCGCGATCCGTTGACACACATGCCGGTGCTGGAGGTCGCGCCCGAGCCCGACGCCATCTATCGACCGGACTACGTAGCGACCGGCGTCGCTGCCGCCCTGACGGGCTTCACGTTCGCGACCATCACTCGCTCGCCGCGCTACGCCTTCGGTGCCTCGGTCGTGTTCTCGGCTCTGGCGCTCAGCGGACACAGCGTCTACACGGTGTTTCGACGTTGGCAGCGGCGCAACATCATTGCCGTCAACAAGAACGTCGCCGTCATCCAGGCGGCACGTGACGGCGTCATCACGGCCGACGAGCAGGAGCACATGCTCTCCGCGACGCCGCTGCTGCATCGCTGGCGAGACTCTGTGAGCTCCCGATGGCCCGATTGGCTGCCTCTGCGGCCGCTCACCACGAGCGAGTACGCCAAGATCAAGTCCGAGGAGAGCCTGAGTGTCGACCAGCAGCTGATGAAGGAGATTGTTGCTGAACGCGCTGCCGCCAAGCAACAGCAGCAACAGTCGCCAACGAGACCGACATCGAGTTCTTGAACAACAACATCGTCATCAACAACAAAGAGAGAGACCATTGTTTATACCCAACCTCCTCCTCCACGAACCCAACTCTCGACCTCTATCCCACTCGCAGCTTCGAGTTCGACTTCGAGCTCTACCGCTGCCGCAACAATCGCTGTCTACGGCAAGCGATATGGCGGATTGCGCGAGGGATACTGCTGAATCTCCTCGAGCGTGATCGGCGTCGTGGGCACATTCGTGTCGAGCCAGTTGGTGTCGATCGACATTGGCTCGTAGAGACGATCGAACTCGTCTGTCCAGCCAGGTTGCGTGCGCAGCTCGTGCAGCAAGCGCAGCGTCTTGAGTCGGTGGAACTTGGAGAGAGCCTCGGCTGGCGAGCCCTCGCACTCAGGATGCCAGTGCAGATACATGGCGCACAGCTCTCGGTCGCTCAGGAAGTCTCCATCCATAGGGGCATGCGCCCATGAATCCTCAACGGCCGCCTCGCAAAAGTAGCACCACGATCCATGCTCGCACTGTGCAATCAACCAATCAATCAATCAATCAATCAACCAGCACACAAGTGAGCGAGCTCGATCTCGATCTCGATTGAGAGATTGCTCTCCTTCTCCTCGTGGCTCTCGTTCTTCCTCTCCTCGCTCGAGCATTCGGTGGAGCAACGAACCGACATGTGCGTGCAAGCCTCGTTCTTCTGCCCTGGCGGACAGCATGGAGGATGGCAAGTGCCTCCTCGCGTGAAGACCTCCTCGATGCA
>Ga0209935_1000326_pt1 | contig 136982 bp, 104 predicted proteins | sample ThiBio_1000_plan_2_FD_183958 | JGI IMG/M metagenome (GOLD analysis project Ga0209935, IMG submission 183958) | Wastewater bioreactor microbial communities from Cape Town, South Africa - Thiocy_cont_1000_plan (SPAdes) | ecosystem: Engineered > Bioreactor > Thiocyanate-remediating >... | reverse complement strand
ACAAGGCTAACCGTTCCAAAGAGGCGCGCTTAAGTCCTTGGGATCACAATCACATCTCTAACGCAAAAAAATGACCCGGGGGAAACCGGGTCATTTTTGGATAGCCACACTTTAGGCGAACGTCTCGGCTTTGGCGGGCTTTTTCTTTGTCGAGGTTCTTACTCTTGATTCAAATGAGCATCAGGTTGTCCCGGTGAATGATTTCCTCTTCTTCGATGAAGCCGAGGATTTCTTCGATCTCCTGACTGGCGTGGCGGGCGATGCGGCGGGCGTCGCTGCTGCCGTAGTTGGTCAGGCCGCGAGCGATTTCGCGGCCTTCGGGAGAGAGGCAGGCGACGGCGGCGCCACGTTCGAAATCGCCTTGTGCTTCGATGACGCCGATCGGCAGCAGGCTCTTGCCTTCCTGCAGGGCTTTGATCGCGCCGGCGTCAAGAATCAGTTTGCCTGCGAGTTGTAGGTGGTCGGCCAGCCATTGCTTGCGTGCCGCGAGCGGCGGCGTTTCGGCGGCGAGCAGGGTGCCGACGGCTTCGCCGCGGGCCAGGCGAGGCATTACGTCGGCTTCGCGGCCGCTGGCGATGATCGTGTGCGCGCCGCTGCGCGCGGCGCGCTTGGCGGCAATCACCTTGGTGATCATGCCGCCCTTGCCGTACTGCGTGCCAGCGCCGCCGGCCATAGCTTCGAGTGCCGGGTCGCCGGCGCGTGCTTCGCCGATCAGCTTGGCGCTCGAGTCCTTGCGCGGATCGGCGGTGAACAGGCCGAGTTGGTCGGTGAGGATGATCAGGCACTCGGCTTCGACGAGGTTGGCGACCAGCGCGCCGAGCGTGTCGTTGTCGCCAAACTTGATTTCGTCGGTGACGACGGTGTCGTTCTCGTTGATGATCGGAACGACGCCGAGTTCGAGCAGGGTGGTCAGCGTCGAGCGGGCGTTGAGGTAGCGCTTGCGGTCCGAGAGGTCGTCGTGCGTGAGTAGGATTTGCGCGGTGCACAGGTCGTGGCCGGCGAAAGCGCTTTCATAGACTTGTGCGAGGCCCATCTGGCCGACGGCAGCGGCGGCCTGCAGTTCATGGACGGCGTGCGGGCGTCTGCTCCAGCCGAGGCGTTGCATGCCGCAGGCGATGGCGCCGGAGGAGACGAGGACGACTTCCTTGCCGGCTTCGCGTAGCGCCGCGATCTGCCGCGCCCATTCGCCGATCGCGGCGAGGTCGAGGCCTTCGCCGTTGTTGGTGACGAGGGCGGAGCCGACCTTGATGACGAGGCGGCGGGCGGTGGCGATGCGGGTTGGCGTGCTCATGCGGCGGGTTCTTCGGAGGTGTCGTCGGGAAAGTGTTCGTCGTTGTCGTTCAGTGCCAGCGGCGGGAGCGGCGCGAGTTGATCGAGCGCTTCCTGCAGCTTGTAAACCAGCTCGCGACAGCCGTCGCCGTTGATCGCGCTGATCCGGTAGCAGGGGCCGGTGTGCCCATAGGCTTGCAGGAAATCGGCGATGCGTTGCTCGCGTTCTTCCTCCGGAATCAGGTCGAGCTTGTTGAGGACCAGCCAGCGCGGCTTTTCGGCGAGTTCCGGGCTGTACTTTTCGAGTTCGCCGACGATGGCGCGCGCGTCGCGGGCGGGGTCGGCTTCCGGGTCGAAAGGGGCGAGGTCTATGATGTGCAGCAGGACGCGGGTGCGCGCCAGGTGCTTCAGGAAGCGGATGCCGAGACCGGCGCCGTCCGCCGCGCCTTCGATCAGGCCAGGGATGTCGGCGATCACGAAGCTCTTGGTATCGCTCACGCGCACCACGCCGAGGTTGGGGTGCAGCGTGGTGAAGGGATAGTCGGCGACCTTCGGGCGCGCCGCCGAGACGGCGCGGATGAAGGTGCTCTTGCCGGCATTCGGCAGACCGAGCAGGCCGACGTCGGCCAGAACGCGCAGTTCGAGGCGCAGGTCGCGCTCTTCGCCCGCCTCGCCCTTGGTGCACTGGCGCGGCGCGCGGTTAACGCTGGATTTGAAGTGGATGTTGCCGAGGCCGCCGCGGCCGCCTTTGGCGATCAGCACTTTCTTGCCGTCGACGTCGAGGTCAGCGACGATCTCGTTGCTGTTTAGGTCGGCGATCACCGTGCCGACCGGCAGGTGCAGGGTGATATCGTCGCCGCCCTTGCCGTAGCAGTCGGTGGAACCGCCGTTCTCGCCGCGCTGGGCGAGGAACTTGCGGGTGTAGCGGTACTCGATCAGGGTGTTGATGTTGCGGTCGGCCACGGCATAGACGCTGCCGCCGCGACCGCCGTCGCCGCCGTCGGGGCCGCCCATCGGCACGAACTTCTCGCGCCGGAACGAGACGATGCCGTTGCCGCCGTCGCCGGCTGCTACAAAAATTTTCGCCTCGTCGATGAATTTCATGGGTCGGTCTCTAGTGTCTCTAGTGGTTGCGGTGCTGCGGAAGTTACAAACAAAAAGCCCTACCGCAAGGATAGGGCTTTTTCTGCGGCTGGATGTTGCAGCGGCTGAGCCGCTACGTCGTTCAGGCAGCGGGAAGGATGCTGACCGTGCGACGGCGCTGGGCGCCCTTGATCGTGAACTGAACGCGGCCTTCGACCAGTGCGAACAGCGTGTGATCCTTGCCGATCCCGACGTTTTCGCCCGGGTGGAACTCGGTGCCGCGCTGGCGGACGATGATGTTGCCGGCGAGAACCTGTTGGCCGCCGTAACGCTTCACGCCAAGGCGCTTCGATTCTGAGTCGCGGCCGTTACGGGAACTGCCGCCTGCTTTTTTGTGTGCCATGAGTCAGTTTCCTTTCTGTTAGGCCGAGATGCCGTCGATGCGGATTTCGGTGTAGTTCTGGCGATGGCCCTGGTGCTTCTGGTAGTGCTTGCGACGACGCATCTTGAAGATGCGGATCTTGTCGTGGCGGCCCTGCGAGAGGACGGTGGCCTTGACGGAAGCACCAGCGACGAGCGGGGCGCCGATCTTCACGGATTCGCCTTCACCTACCATGAGGATCTGGTCAATCGTGATTTCTGCGCCAACTTCTGCCGGTATCTGTTCTATTTTCAATTTTTCGCCAGCGACAACGCGATATTGCTTGCCGCCGGTTTTTATGACCGCGTACATGTTGGACTCCAAAGAACTGAACAAGGTGAAACACAAACAAAGAACCGCGCATTATACGTATTTTGTTAGCCAAGTCAAAGGGTTCGCTCCCTTTCCGGCGGTGCGTGCCGGCAGGCCGCGCTTGACGTGCCTGCGGGCGCCGCCTACCATTCGCCGGTTTATTTTCAAGGGCGCCGCGCCGTGAAACTGGAGCAGTTGTACAACCTGATCGAGCCGGATATGAAGGCGGTCGATGCGGTGATCCGCAAACACCTGCATTCCGACGTCGTCCTCGTGCGGCAGGTCGCCGAATACATCATCCAGGGGGGCGGCAAGCGATTGCGTCCGGCGTTGGTGCTGCTGGCCGCCGGCGCGCTTTCCTATCGCGGGGCGCATCACCACGAGGCGGCGGCGGTCGTCGAGTTCATTCACACCGCGACGCTGCTGCACGACGACGTGGTCGACGAATCGGCGCTGCGCCGCGGTCGCGAAACGGCGAATACGATGTTCGGCAACGCGGCCAGCGTCCTCGTCGGCGACTTCCTGCACTCGCGGGCCTTCCAGATGATGGTCGATATTGGCGACCTGCGCGTCATGCGCGTGCTGTCCGACGCGACCAACGTGATCGCCGAGGGCGAGGTTCTGCAGTTGATGAACTGCCATGATGCCGACGTTGACGAAGCTGCCTATCTGCAGGTGATTCGCTACAAGACGGCGAAGCTGTTCGAGGCCGCCGCGCAGATCGGGGCGATCATCGGCGGCGCCTCGCCGGAGATCGAGCGCTGCATGGCGGATTACGGAATGCACCTCGGGACGGCGTTTCAGCTGATCGACGACGTGCTCGACTATTCCGGCGCCGAGGCCGAGACCGGCAAGCATCTCGGCGACGATCTGGCGGAGGGCAAGCCGACGCTGCCGCTCATTTATGTGATGCAGAACGGCACGGCGGAGCAGGCGGCCTGCGTGCGGCGGGCGATCGAGAACGGCGGGCGCGACGACTTTGCGCAGGTATTGGCGGCGATTCGGGCCACCGGCGCCCTGGAGCACGCGAAACAGCAAGCCAAGCTCGAGGCCGATCGGGCCGCAGCCGCACTGGATGCACTTCCTGCTTCACAATATAAAAATTCTTTGTTAGAATTGTCAGTCTTCGCTGTTGCAAGAAGTTTTTAGCGAAGAATCTGCTGTTTTGTCCCCTTGGGGCATCGGTCGGGGTGTAGCTCAGCCTGGTAGAGTACTGCGTTCGGGACGCAGGAGTCGGAGGTTCGAATCCTCTCACCCCGACCAACCGATTTCGTTCGGTTTGGTCTTTCGGAGCACGCAATCCCGAATTTTAAGCGGCTCCTCGCGGCTATGGCCCGCGTCAATCCCTCTTCTAGCAGTCTTTCCGCAGCTCACGCTTTTCGCGCGTATTGCCCGAATTTCCGTTTTTTCGCTCGTTTTCCTCTCGTTCGCTTCGCGTGCTCGCGCCGGAGGCCGCTTCTGCTATGCTTGACGGGTCTTTCGACCGTTTCCCGCAATGACCAAATATTTGTTGTTGATTGCCTTCGGATGGATAGTCTGGTGGCTGTGGCGCAAGCCGCGGCGCCAGGATTCCGAGTCGCCCCGGATTCCTCCGCAACGCGCTGCGGAGCGGATGGTCATGTGCGCATACTGTGGCGTCAACCAGCCTTTGAGCGAGAGCATTCAGGCCGGAGAGCGCTATTTCTGCTGTCCGGCGCATCGGCGCGATGCCGAAGCCGCCGGCGACTGAGGCTTCATGTTGAGCGATAGCGCCCCCGGAGCGGGCGAGAGTTCGGAAGCCTACTGGAAGTCCCTGCGCTACTTCAATCTCTATCGCTTCGTCCTGGCTGCCCTGCTGTTCGTTTCGTCGGCGCTGCATCCTTCGCCCTTGTCGATCTTCAGTCCGGCGCACGGCGATTGGCATCTCGCGGTAACGAGCTTCTACCTGTTGTTGACCACGCTTTCCGTGATGCTCCTGCATCGCTACCGGCGCAACTTCAATCTGCAGTTGAGCGCGCATGTCGTCGTCGATGTGGCTGCGATGACCGCACTGATGCATGTCAGCGGCGGGGTGACGAGCGGGTTTGGCGTCATGCTGCTGGTATCGCTGGCCGGCGCCAGTCTCGTCGGTCAGGGGCGCATGGTGCTCTTCTACGCCGCGTTGGCGACGCTGGCGGTGCTGTTCGAGCTGACCTTCCGGGCATTGGGCAGCGACTTCGATGCGGCCGCTTTTTTCCAGGCCGGACTGTTCTGCGTGGGCTTCTTTGCCGTCGCAATTTCCGCCCGCCTGCTGGCCCGGCGGGTGATCGCCAACGAAGAGCTGGCGCGCCGGCGCGGAGCCGACCTGCAGAACCAGATGCTGATCAGCCAGCGGGTGATCGAGGAAATGCAGGATGGCGTTCTGGTGCTCAACCAGAGCGGCTGGGTCCGCCAGCATAACCCCCGCGCCGAAAAACTGCTGGGCCTGAGCGGCGCCCCGGAGTTCCTGCTGGACCAGTACTCGCCGGAACTGGTGCAGGGCTTCGCCGACTGGCAGGCGAATCCCGCGCTGGCGACCCGTCTCGTCCGCGTTCCGGCGAGCGGTTTGCAGTTGCGCGCGACCTTCATCGCCATCGAGAGCGTCGAGCGCGACGTGCTGGTCTTCCTCGAGGACATGGGGCGCTTGCAGGCTCAGGCGCAGCAGTTGAAGCTGGCCGCGCTCGGGCGCCTGACCGCGAATATCGCGCATGAAATCCGCAATCCGCTGTCGGCGATCAGCCATGCCGGCGAGTTGATGCTCGAAGAGCGGCGGGGCGAAATTCACGAGCGCTTGCTGCGTATCGTCCTCGACAATACCCAGCGCCTCGATCGCATCGTCCGCGACGTTCTCGAAGTGGGTCGCCGCGATCGCGCGCATCGCGAGCCGCTCCTTTTGTCGCAGTTTCTGCCGGCTTTTGTCGAAGAGTTTTCGGTCAAGGAGAAGATCGCGGGCGACGTCATCGAACTCACTTGCCCTGAGGTACTCGCGCTTTGCTTCGATCGCTCGCATCTGCATCGGGTCTTGTGGAACCTGCTCGGCAATGCGCTGCGCCATTCGCAGCAAGCGACCGGCAGCATCCGGCTCATTGCGCGCACGGGCCGCCAACCGGGGCGGGTCGAGTTGCTGGTGAGCGACGATGGCGCCGGCGTTCCCGAGGCGATGCGCGAGCAGATTTTCGAGCCGTTCTTCACGACGCATCATCGCGGCACCGGGCTCGGGCTCTATATCGCCCGCGAACTGTGCGAAGCCAACGAAGCCCAGCTCGAATTGCTCGATAATTTGCCGGGGGCGCAATTTTGCATGGCAGGGAGGTCTGAAGGGTGTCTGTAAGCAAGGGAGGGCGCCGTTTGCGCGGCGAACTGGCGAGGGTCCTGGTCGTCGATGACGAGGCGGATATTCGCGAACTGCTCGATCTGACGCTGGTGCGCATGGGCTTGTCCGCCGACTGCGCGGGAACGGTGGCGGAGGCTCGCGCGTTTCTGGCGCGCGAGCGCTACGCGCTGTGCCTCACCGATATGCGTCTGCCGGATGGCGAGGGGCTGGAGGTCGTGCGCCTGATCGGCGAGCAATACGCGGAAACGCCCGTTGCCGTGATCACCGCCTTCGGCAGTGCCGAAAACGCGGTGGCCGCGCTCAAGGCCGGGGCTTTCGACTATCTCGCGAAGCCGGTAGCGCTCGACCAGTTGCGTTCGCTGATCAAGTCGGCGCTCAATCTGCCGCCGGAAGGCGGCGACCTCGAAGCGGGCGTCAACGAAGGCGCTTCGGGCGTGCGGCTGATCGGCGATTCGTCGGCCATGCGACATGTGCGCGAGATGATCGACAAGCTCGCGCGCAGCCAGGCGCCGGTCTATATTTCGGGCGAATCGGGCAGCGGCAAGGAACTTGCGGCGCGGTTGATCCACCGGCAGGGCGCGCGCCAAGCCGCGCCTTTCGTGCCGGTGAACTGCGGGGCGATTCCCGAGAACCTGATGGAGAGCGAATTCTTCGGCTACCGCAAGGGCGCATTCACCGGCGCCGACAGCGAGCGCGACGGTTTTTTCCAGGCGGCGCAGGGCGGCACGCTGTTTCTCGACGAGGTGGCCGATCTGCCGCTCGCCATGCAGGTCAAATTGCTGCGCGCGATTCAGGAAAAGAAGGTGCGCAAGGTCGGCAGCACGCTCGAGGAGTCGGTCGATGTGCGCATCATTTCCGCGACGCACCGCAATCTGAAGGAGTGCGTCGACGCCGGCACTTTCCGCCAGGACCTCTATTACCGCCTCAACGTCATCGAGCTCCGGATGCCGCCCTTGCGCGAGCGCTGCGACGACATTCCGCCGCTGGTCAGCGCCATGCTCGCGCGCATCGGCGGCGACCGTTCGCCGCAGCTGAGCAGCGATGCCATGCGCGCGCTCTGCGCCTACAGTTTTCCCGGCAACGTGCGCGAACTCGAGAACGTGCTCGAGCGCGCGACGGCCCTGTGCTCCGGCGAGGCGATCGTCGTCGAAGACCTGCAACTGGCGATGGATGTGGTCGACGAAAGCGGCGGACGTCTCGGCGAGACGCTCGACGACTATGTGAATCGTCTGGAGAAGCAGGCCATCCTCGAAGCGTTGGCCAAAACGGGCTTCAATAGGACGGCGGCCGCGCGTCTCCTCGGCGTCAGTTTCCGTTCGCTGCGTTACCGGATCGAGCGCCTCGGGATCGAGGAATGAGTGCCGTCGCCAGATTCGAGGAGGGCTGGCTGAGCTTGGCGCGTCGCATCGACTCGCCCAATGTCGACGACCGCCCGGCGGGTGTCCTTCCTTCGTTGATCGTCGTGCATGCGATCAGTCTTCCGCCCGGCCGTTTCGGTAGCGACGATATCGCCCGCCTGTTCACTAATTCCCTCGACCCGTCGGCGCATCCCTATTTTGCTGAAATCGCCGCCCTGCGCGTCTCCGCGCATTTCCTGATCCGGCGAGACGGTGAGTTGATCCAGTTCGTTTCTTGCGATCGGCGCGCGTGGCATGCGGGAGTTTCGAGCTGGAAAGGGCGCGCGCGCTGCAACGATTTCTCAGTCGGCATCGAGCTCGAAGGTTGCGATGAACTGCCTTTCGAAACTGCACAGTATGCGCGGCTGAATGCGCTGTTGGCCGCGCTGCACGCGTACTACGGAGCGCTCGATATCGCCGGACATTCGGACGTTTCGCCCGGGCGGAAAACGGATCCCGGGCCGTGTTTCGAATGGCGCCGCCTGGCCGTCGCGAAGGGCATCGCTTCGCACGAGTAGGGCTTTTCATCCATCATCGCGCAGCCTGTGTCGCCAGATGGAGACAGTTTTTTTTGCACGTTCCTCTGGTCATAAAATACTTCTTGCGTCAAGTATTGGGCGCTACTAGAATTAGTCGAAAATTGCAGGGGTGACACAACATATAGTAGGTGTTGCCCAACGGCTCCGCGAGGCGCTTTACTCTCCGGGGCGCTCTGGATGCGAAATGCGATGGATATAAGCGGAACGCCGAATCATTCGAAAAGCATTTTCAACATGCTCACCGGACTCCTCCGGTACGGCTTCCGTCGCTGCTCCTCCTTCTTTTTTCCCTCTTTGCTTCGTGCCCCGTGCGATTCGTCTGCCCTCCGCGGGCAAGGTCGATCCCGCAAGCTCGACACGGCCCCGACCCCGGCCTCGGCACCCGCTTCGCTCCCTTTCTTTCAGGCTGTCATTGCTGTTTACGGATTCAATCGGTGCGTCGGCGAGGTACGCGATATGCATGATGCGCACGTTGGATGGTCCGGCTTCGTTCACGCGGATCGTGGTGTTTTGGTAGGTGCTCGTTAGAACTGTTCCTCGAATTCCAAGAAGGAGGTAACCATGGCAACAAGTGCAAAGAAACCCAAAGCGGCGGAGAAGCCCGTAGTGAAGAAAGCCGCACCGAAGGCGGCCGCCAAACCTGCTGCGACGAAAGCTGCGCCGAAAGCCGCTGCCAAACCCGCGGCGAAGACCGCCGTGAAGGCTGCGGCCAAACCCGCCGCGACGAAGGCTGCCGCCAAGCCGGCGGTGAAGAAGGCTGCGCCGAAGGCCGCCGCCAAGCCCGTTGCGAAGAAGGCCGCGCCGAAGGTTGTCGCAAAGCCGGCGGCGAAGAAGGCTGCGCCGAAAGCCGCTGCCAAACCCGCGGCGAAGACTGCCGTGAAGGCTGCGGCCAAACCCGCTGCCGTGAAGGCTGCCGCCAAGCCGGCGGTGAAGAAGGCTGCACCGAAGGCCGCCGCCAAGCCCGTCGCGAAGAAGGCCGCGCCGAAGGCTGTCGCCAAGCCGGCGGCGAAGAAGGCTGCACCGAAGGCCGCCGCCAAGCCCGTCGCGAAGAAGGCCGCGCCGAAGGCTGCCGCCAAGCCGGCGGTGAAGAAGGCTGCACCGAAGGCCGCCGCCAAGCCCGTCGCGAAGAAGGCCGCGCCGAAGGTTGCCGCCAAGCCGGCGGCGAAGAAGGCTGCGCCGAAGGCCGCCGCCAAGCCCGTCGCGAAGAAGGCCGCCCCGAAAGCCGCTGCCAAGCCGGCGGTGAAGAAGGCTGCACCGAAGGCCGCTGCCAAGCCCGTCGCGAAGAAGGCTGCGCCGAAGCCCGCTGCCAAGCCCGCCGCGCCGAAAGCTGCCGCCAAGCCCGTAGTAGCGAAGGTTGCCGCCAAGCCGGCTGCAAAGAAAGCCGCGCCGAAGCCTGCCGCGAAGCCCGCCGCCGCCCCGAAGGCCGCTCCTGCGCCAGCCGCTGCGGCCGCACCCGCGTCGCGCGCCGCTGCGACCCCGGAAGCCGCTCCGACGCCGTCTACGGCCGCAACGCCGGGCCTCAAGTCGGCGCTCAATCCGACCGGGGCATGGCCGTTCCCGACCGGTTCGCGTCCGAAGTAAGCGCCGAAGCAAGCGCTATCCTGCGTGGGACGGGACGAGCCTGGCTCGCCTCGCCCGCTCTCGAATGAAAGGCGTAACTCCGGTTACGCCTTTTCTTTTTCTGCCGCTTGCATTGGCCTCTTTCGGCTAGCCGAGGAAGCGCCGGATGCGGTCGATGGCTTCGCCCAGGCGCCCGACCTCCGTTGCGTAGGCGAGGCGCAGGTGGCGCTCCGGTGCGTGCGTGCCGAAATCCAGCCCGGGGGTGACGGCGACGCCGGCTGTTTCGAGCAGCGTGCGGGCGAAGCGCTCGCTGTCGTCGGTGAGCGCGCTGCAGTCGGCGTAGATGTAGAAGGCTCCTTCCGGCCTGGCGCTCAGGCGAAAGCCCAGGCGCTCGAGTTCGGGCGCCAGAAAGTCGCGCCGCCGGCGGAGTTCGGCGCGGCGGCTTTCCAGGATCGCGATCGTTTCCGGGTGGAAGGCGGCGAGCGCGGCGTGCTGCGCCGGCGTCGATGGCGCGATGAAGAGGTTCTGCGCGAGCTTCTCGACGTCGCGCGCGAAACGCTCGGGAACGACCAGCCAGCCGAGGCGCCAGCCGGTCATGTTGAAGTACTTGGAGAAGCTCTGCACGACGAAGATGTCGTTGCCGAACTGCAGCGCGGTCGGCGCGTCCTCTTCGTAAGTCAGTCCGTGATAGATCTCGTCGACGATCAACTGGCCGCCGCGTTGCCGCACGAAGCCGGCGATGGCGGCGAGCGTGCCGGCGTCGAGCATGGTCCCGGTCGGGTTGGCCGGTGACGCGAAGAGCGCGCCCGCAGTGCGTTCGTTCCAGTGTCGTTCGAGGTCGGCGAGCGTCGGCTGGAAGTTGCTTTCCGCGCCGACCGGAATGCCGACCGGAACGCCTTCGAAGCTGCGTACGAAGTGGCGGTTGCACGGGTAGCCGGGATCGGTGAGCAGCCATTCGCTGCCGGGTGCGGCGAGGCAGGCGAGGGCGAGCAGCAGGGCGCCGGAGGCGCCGGCCGTGACGACGATGCGCGACGCCGGAACATCGACGCCGTAGCGCGTTCGGTAGAAGGCGGAAATGGCTTCGCGCAGCTCGGGCAGGCCGAGCGCCGGCGTATAGAAGACGCGGCCGCCGGCCAGATGCGCCTGCGCCGCGGCGACGATCGGCGCAGGCGTCGGGAAGTCCGGTTCGCCGACCTCCATGTGGACGATGTCGCGGCCGGCGGCTTCGAGTTCCTTGGCGCGCGCCAGCAGCTCCATGACGTGGAAGGGGGCGATGTCGTCTACGCGGGGGGCGGAACGGGGAAGCATCGGGAACTCCGGAGGCAATAAAAAGGGCCGCGCATCGGCGGCCCTTCGAGTCTAGCGCAGTTGGATCAGACGGCTTCGTGCCAGAGACCCATCTCGAACAGCTCGCGCTTGAGGATGAGCTGCTTCGGCATCTTTTCGCCGAGCTTGTCGAACCACTCCTTGTGGCCGGCCAGCTCGCTCTTCCAGGCGTCGGCGTCGACGTGGGTGAGCGCGTCGAATTCGGCCTTGCTGATTTCGAGGCCGGTCCAGTCGATGTCCTCGAACTGCGGCATCCAGCCGAGTGCGGTTTCCTTGGCGGAAACGCGGCCCTTGACGCGGTCGACGATCCACTTGAGGACGCGCATGTTCTCGCCGAAGCCCGGCCACATGAACTCGCCCTGCTCGTTCATGCGGAACCAGTTCACGCAGAAGATGCGCGGCGCGTGTTCGACGGCGTGGCCCATCTTCAGCCAGTGGTTGAAGTAGTCGCCCATGTGGTAGCCGCAGAAGGGCAGCATGGCGAACGGATCGCGGCGGACGACGCCCTGCGCGCCGAAGGCGGCGGCGGTGGTTTCCGAGCCGAGCGTGGCGGCCATGTAGACGCCGAAGTTCCAGTTGAAGGCTTCATAGACCAGCGGCACGGTGGTGGCGCGGCGGCCGCCGAAGATGAAGGCCGAGATCGGCACGCCCTGCGGGTCTTCCCACTGTGCGTCGACCGATGGGCACTGCGCGGCCGGCGCGGTGAAGCGCGAGTTCGGGTGCGCCGCCTTGCGCCCGGTCTCCTTGGCGATCTCCGGCGTCCAGTCCTTGCCCTGCCAGTCGATCAGGTGAGCGGGGGCTTCCTTGCTCATGCCTTCCCACCACACGTCGCCGTCGTCGGTCAGCGCGACGTTGGTGAAAATGATGTTTTCCTTCAGCGTGGCCATCGCGTTGAAGTTGGTCTTTTCCGACGTGCCCGGGGCGACGCCGAAGAAGCCGGCTTCCGGGTTGATCGCGTAGAACTTGCCGTCCTTGCCCGGCTTGATCCAGGCGATGTCGTCGCCGATCGTCGTGATCTTCCAGCCGTTGAAGCTCTTCGGCGGAATCAGCATGGCGAAGTTGGTCTTGCCGCAGGCCGACGGGAAGGCGGCGGCGACGTAGGACTTCTCGCCCTCGGGCGATTCGACGCCGAGGATCAGCATGTGCTCGGCCAGCCAGCCTTCGTCGCGCGCCATGTTCGAGGCGATGCGCAGCGCGAAGCACTTCTTGCCGAGCAGCGCGTTGCCGCCGTAGCCCGAGCCGTAGGACCAGATCTCGCGCGTTTCCGGGTAGTGCACGATGTACTTGGTGTCCGGGTTGCACGGCCAGCGCGAGTCCTTCTCGTTGGGGCCGAGCGGGGCGCCGATCGAGTGCACGCAGGGAACGAACTCGCCGTCGCTGCCGAGCACGTCGAACACGGCGCGGCCCATGCGCGTCATCGTGCGCATGTTGACGACGACGTAGGGGCTGTCGGAGATTTCAACGCCGATGTGCGCGATCGGCGAGCCGAGCGGACCCATCGAGAACGGGATGACGTACATCGTGCGGCCGCGCATGCAGCCCTTGAACAGGCCGTTCAGCGTCTCGCGCATCTTGGCCGGGTCTTCCCAGTTGTTGGTCGGGCCGGCGTCTTCCTTCTTCGCCGAGCAGATGTAGGTGCGGTCTTCGACGCGCGCCACGTCGGACGGGTCGGACCAGGCCAGGTAGGAGTTCTTGCGCTTTTCCGGGTTGAGCTTGATCAGCATCCCGGCTTCGACCATCTCGCCGCACAGGCGGTCGTATTCTTCCTGAGAACCGTCAGCCCAGACGATGCGGGCGGGTTCGGTGAGCGCGGCAATGTCGGCGACCCATTGCTTGAGGCGTTCGTGTTTGACGTAGGCGGGGGCGTTCAGGGGGGCGGCTTGATTCATGGCAAAACACTCTCAAAGGAAAGTCGAGAAAGCGGGAGTTACCGTGGCGCGGCGCGCAAGAAGAGAGACCGGTGGGGTCCGGTGAGCGGCGTCGGTCGCGGCTGGCGGGAAACTTGCCCAGCGCAGTGATGGTGTAACGGGCATGCTCGGCGTTTGTGGCGCAGCGAGGTGGTTTCGGTAATCCACAATTATGCCACAAATGGGCGTGGCTTAGACTGGCGCTCGCCGAGTCGCCGCTCGGCCGACTCCCCCGAAGGGCTGCGCGCAAGCCCTTTGGCAGCGCGGCGCGAGAGGCGCCTGCCGGCTTCGTTGTGCTACTATAATTATGAATTATTGACGAACGCTCAACCAGGAAAAACCGTCATGGATAAAGAACAGCTTCACGCCGCCGCCCTCTATTACCACCGCCAGCCGAAGCCCGGGAAAATCTCGGTGCAGCCGACCAAGCAGCTGACCAACCAGTACGATCTGTCGCTCGCCTACTCGCCCGGTGTCGCCGCGGCCTGCGAGGAGATCGTTGCGGACCCGCGCGAAGCGAGCACCCTGACGTCGCGCGCCAACCTCGTCGGCGTGATCACCAACGGCACGGCCGTGCTGGGTCTGGGCGCGATCGGCCCGCTCGCCGCCAAGCCGGTGATGGAAGGCAAGGGCGTGCTGTTCAAGAAGTTCGCCAACATCGACGTGTTCGACCTCGAAATCGACCAGCGCGATCCGGACAAGCTGATCGAGGCGATCGCCTCGCTCGAACCGACCTTCGGCGGCATCAACCTCGAAGACATCAAGGCGCCGGAGTGCTTCTACATCGAGAAGAAGCTGCGCGAGCGAATGAAGATTCCGGTCTTCCACGACGACCAGCACGGCACCGCGATCGTCGTCGGCGCCGCCATCCTCAACGGCCTGTTCCTGCTCGGCAAGGACCTGAGCAAGGTCAAGCTGGTCACCTCGGGCGCCGGCGCCGCCGCGCTGGCCTGCCTCGACCTGCTGGTCATGCTCGGCATTCCGGTCGAGAACATCTGGGTGAGCGACATCAAGGGCGTCGTCTACGAAGGGCGCGTCGAGGAGATGGACGAGATCAAGGCGCGCTACGCGAAGAAGACCGACGCCCGCACGCTGGGCGAGATCATCGAAGGCGCCGACGTCTTTCTCGGCCTTTCCGCCGGCGGCGTGCTGAAGAAGGAGATGGTTGCGAAGATGGCGGCCAGTCCGATCATCATGGCGCTCGCCAACCCGAATCCGGAAATCCTGCCGGAAGACGTGAAGGCGGTGCGTAGCGACGCGATCATCGCGACCGGACGTTCGGACTACCCGAACCAGGTCAACAACGTGCTGTGCTTCCCCTTCATCTTCCGCGGCGCGCTCGACGTCGGCGCGACGACGATCACCGAGGAAATGAAGCTGGCCTCGGTCAAGGCGATCGCCGAACTGGCGCGCGTCGAGCAGTCGGAAGTGGCGGCCAAGGCCTATGGCGAGAAAGCCGCCGGCTTCGGGCCGGAGTATTTGATCCCGAATCCCTTCGATCCGCGCCTGATCGCCAAGATCGCGCCGGCCGTCGCGCAGGCAGCGATGGATTCCGGCGTCGCGACGCGCCCGATCAAGGACTTCGACGCCTACCGGCAGAGCCTCAACGAGTTCGTCTACCACTCGGGCCTGATCATGAAGCCGGTGTTCGCGCAGGCCAAGCTGGCGCCCAAGCGCATCGTCTTCGCCGAGGGCGAGGACGAACGCGTGCTGCGCGCCGTACAGGTGGTGTGCGACGAAGGCATCGCGCGTCCGCTGCTGATCGGTCGCCGCGACGAGATCGTGCGCAAGATCGAGGCGGCGGGCCTGCGTATTCGTCCGGATAGCGATTTCGAGGTGGTGCATGTCGAAGAAAACCCGTTCTTCGAGCGTAATTTCGAAAAGTACTGGCGCGAATACCATCGCCTGATGGAGCGCAAGGGCGTCTCGGAGGATTACGCCAAGCGCGAAGTGCGCCGGCGCGCGACGCTGTTCGGCTCGCTGATGGTGCGCCTGGGCGATGCCGACGGCCTGATCTGCGGCACCTTCGGCCGGCACCAGCTGCATCGCTATTACGTGAAGAACGTGATCGGCATGCGTTCCGACGTGAACAACTACTACACGATGAACCTGCTGATGCTCTCCGGGCGCACCGTGTTCATCGGCGATACCTATGTGAACTACGAGCCGAGCGCCGAACAGCTTGCCGACATGACGCTGCTCGCGGCCGACGAAGTGCGCCGCTTCGGCATCGTGCCGAAGGTCGCGCTGCTTTCGCATTCGAGCTTCGGCAGCGAGGATTCGCCGACCTCGCAGAAGATGCGCGAGGTGCTGGCCATTCTCGCGGAGCGCGCGCCGCAGCTCGAGGTCGAGGGCGAAATGCACGGCGACGCGGCGATCGACGAAACCATCCGCATGCAGGTCTTCCCCAATTCGCGTCTCAAGGGGCAGGCCAACCTGCTGATCATGCCGACGCTCGATGCTGCCAACATCTCCTTCAACCTGCTCAAGGCGGCGGCCGGCGACAACATGACGATCGGCCCGATCCTGCTCGGCGCCGCGCGCCCCGCGCACATCATGACGCCGACGTCGACGGTCCGGCGCATCGTCAATATGACGGCGTTGACCGTCGCCGACAGCGCCATCTAGCGTCGTACGGGCGCAGTACGCGCCGTCCGGCGGCCGGTTTCGGAAAACAACCCGAGCATGCCGGCCGCCAACCCGTTTATCATGGAGCGCATCCTGTCCGTCCGGAGGTTCGTCCGATGGCCAATCGCAGAGCGGCGCTGATTCTCACCGGGGGCGGCGCGCGCGCCGCCTACCAGGTGGGCGTCCTGTTGGCGGTCCGCGAACTCCTGCCGGACCCCACGCGCAATCCCTTTCCCATCATCTGCGGCACCTCGGCCGGCGCCATCAACGCGGCGACGCTGGCCTGCCATGCCGATAACTTCCGCGGCGCCGTCGAGTCGCTGGCGAGCGTCTGGCGCAACATGCACGCCGGGCACATCTATCGGGCCGATCCGCTCGGCATCGCCGCCTCGGGCGCGCACTGGCTGGGCGCCCTGATGCTCGGCTGGGTGCTTCGGCGCAGTCCGCGTTCGCTGCTCGACAACGAGCCGCTGCGCCAGTTGCTCGAACGCCACCTCGATTTCCGCAACCTCGACCGCGTCATCGCCAACGGCTCGCTCTACGCGCTCAGCCTGACCGCCTCGGGCTACACCAGCGGGCATAGCGTGAGCTTTTTCCAGGCGCATTCCGACGTCGAGGTCTGGCAGCGCACGCAGCGTTTCGGCTGCCGCTCGCGCCTGACGATCGACCACCTGCTCGCATCGAGCGCGATTCCTTTCGTCTTTCCGGCCGTGCACCTCAACCGCGAGTATTTCGGCGACGGCTCGATGCGCCAGCTGGCGCCGATCTCGCCTGCCATCCACCTGGGCGCGGAAAAAGTGCTCGTGATCGGCGCCGGACGCACCAGCGACAAAGCTCAGCGCCAGCGCTCGTCGACCTACCCGACGTTGGCCCAGATCGCCGGCCACTCGCTGGCGTCGATCTTTCTCGACAGCCTCGCCGTCGATATCGAACGCATGCAGCGGATCAACCAGACCATTACGGCAATCCCACCGGAAATGCGCGAAAGCGCCGGAATTCCGCTGCGCCCGGTGCGCTCGCTGGTGATCTCGCCGTCCGAGCATCTCGATTACATCGCCGCGCGCCATGCCCGCGCGCTGCCGTGGTCGGTGCGCGCCCTGCTGCGCGGCGTCGGGGCGATGAACCGACAGGGCGGCGCGCTGACCAGCTACCTGCTGTTCGAGCAGCCGTTTACGCGGGCGCTGATCGACCTCGGCTACAAGGACACAATGGACCGGAAAAGCGAGATGGAGGACTTCCTCGAAATTTGATGCCGATTAAAGTCGGGTCTTAGGTAAATCTGGTATCCCCTTATTTTTCTTGATTTGTCTATTCCGCTCGCTAAACTAAAGTAGAATTTCGCCCACCCCCCGAACCTTGCAGGAGTCACCGCCATGCGGATTACGCTGAAAACCGCATTGCTGCTCGGAGCGTTGCTAGGCACCAACCTGGTCGCGGTCGAATCCGTTTACGCAGCACCCAAGAAGAAATCCAAGCCGGTCGTCCAGAAAAAACTGGTCAAGAAGGCCTCCGTCGCCAGTTCCGAACAGCTGCAGGAGTCGCGCCGCCTCGCTGTCCAGTCGAGCGCCGCGCTCGTCATCGAGCAGGGCGGAAGCGAGGCGCTGTACCAGAAGAACGCCGATCTGGTCGTGCCGATCGCCTCGATCACCAAGCTGATGACGGCGATGGTCGTGCTCGACAGCGTTCCCGATCTGCAGGCGCCGATCACCGTCACCGACGAGGACGTCGACTACCTGCGCGGCAGCCGTTCGCGCCTGCACGTCGGCTCGGTCATCACGCGCGAAACGGCGCTCCTGCTCGCCCTGATGTCCTCGGAGAACCGCGCGGCCAACGCCCTCGGCCGGCATTACCCGGGCGGCCTCAGCGCCTTCATCGCCGCGATGAACCGCAAGGCGGCGTCGCTCGGCATGACGAACAGCCATTTCGAAGACCCGACCGGGCTGACCAGCAACAACGTTTCCACCGCCTACGATCTGGCCAAGATGGTCGGCGCCGCGCACCAGTACCCGCTGATCCGCGAGTTTTCGACGACCTCGGATGCGCAGGTCGAAGTCAGCGGCCGCCTGCTCGACTACCGCAACACCAACCCGCTGGTGAAGAGCTCGACCTGGGACGTCGGCCTGTCGAAGACCGGCTACATCCACGAGGCCGGCAAATGCCTCGTCATGCAGGCGCGCGTGGCCGACAAGCCGGTCGTCATCGTGCTGCTCGACTCGGCCGGCAAGCTGACCCGCGTCGGCGACGCCAACCGCATCAAGCGCTGGATGGAAAGCGCCTCGGCGGTGCGCCGCCACTCGACGCACGCCTGATCCGGGCGCGCACGAAAAAGGCCACGGCATGCCGTGGCCTTTTGCTTTGGCGCAGCGCCTTCGTCTATTTGCGCGCCTTGCGGTAGCCGAGCGCCTGCGAAATCTGCTCGGCGGTTTCCTTGACCTGCGCGACCCATTCCGGACTGTGCCGGTCGGTCGGCGCCGATACCGAGAGGCCGGCGACGATGATGCCTTCGTCGTTGCGCAGCGGCGCGGCGACGCAGCGCAGGCCGATCTCGGCTTCCTCGTTGTCGAAGGCCAGGCCGTGGCGGCGGATCTTGTCGAGTTCCTTTTCCAGCGCCGTCAGGCTGGTCAGCGAGTGCGGCGTCTTGCCCGGCAGGCCGGTGCGCTTGGCGTAGGCGCGCACGTTCTCCGGCGTGTCGGCGGCGAGAAAGAGTTTGCCGACCGAGGTCAGGTGCAACGGCGCGCGGCCGCCGACCAGATAGACGACGCGGACCAGCGAGCGGCCGCTCGACGTGCGCTCGGCGTAAATGATTTCGTCGTCGTGGCGGATGCCGAGGTTGATCGCCTCGCCGATGCGCTCATGCAGCTGCTGCATGAAGGGGAGGGCGATGTCGCGGATGTTGATTCGCGATTTGACGATGTTGCCGAGCTCGAGCAGGCGGATGCCGAGCTGGTAGGTGCCGGCGTCCTGCCGTTCGACGAGGCGCGTGGCGGTCATCGCGGCGAGAATGCGGTGCGCCGTCGAGGGGTGGAGCCCGGTGGTCTGGGCGAGAATCTTGAGACTCGCCGGTTCGGGCGAGTCGGCCAGCACGTCGAGCAGCGACATCATGCGCTCGATGACCTGTATGGAACCTTTTTCTGCTTGCTGCGCGACCATGGTCGTCCTGTCGAACCTTCCGTTTTGTTCTGCGGCAGAATACCATTACGAGTTCCGCCCGATCTGTTGTCCGATCTGCTGTTTAACAATCCACGCCGCACCGTTGTGCGGCGCAATATCTTACCATCATGCGTGTAGCCCTGTTCGTCACCTGCCTCGTCGACCTGATGCGTCCCAGCGTCGGTTTCGCCGCCATCAAACTGCTCGAAGCGGCCGGCTGCGAGGTCGTCGTGCCGGAGCGCCAGACCTGTTGCGGGCAGCCCGCCTTCAACTCGGGCGACCGGGAGACCGCCGCGGCGCTCGCCAGAAAGACGATTGCCGAATTTGAAGCCTACGACTACGTCGTCGCCCCTTCCGGCTCCTGCGCCGACCAGATCCGCACCGAATATCCCGGCCTGCTCGCCGCCGACGCCGCCTGGGGCGAGCGCGCCGCGCGCCTCGCCGCGCGCGTTTTCGAGCTGACCGACTTTCTCGCCACGGTGCTCAAGGTCGAGACCGTGCCCGGCGCGTTCGCCGGCAGCGTCACCTACCACGATTCGTGCACCGGCCTGCGCAGTCTCGGCATCAAGGCGCAGCCGCGCAGCCTGCTCGACAAGGTGCCCGGCCTGACCCTGAAGGAGATGCCGGCGAGCGAGGAGTGCTGCGGTTTCGGCGGTACCTTCTCGGTCAAGTTCGGCGACGTCTCGGCGGCGATCGCCGGGAAGAAATGCGTCAATGCGCAGGCCGCCGGCGCCGACGCGGTGGTCGGCGGCGACCTCGGCTGCCTGCTCAACATCGAAGGCAAGCTGCGCCGCATGGGCGACGAGAAGACGCGCGTGCTGCACGTGGCCGAGGTCCTGGCCGGGACGTTGCCGGGCGATGTCTCTGAAGCCGCGGCGGGAGCGAAGAACTGATGCGCCAGCAATCGATGTTCTTCAAGGCGCGGGTCGGCGAGAAGCTGGCCGACGTGCGGCTGCAGGCCAACCTGAAGACGGCCAAGGGCAAGTTCGTCGACATGCGCGCCAAGGCGGTGGTCGATTACAACGCGCAGGCCGACGCCGATTTCGAGGCGCTGCGCAGCGCCGGCGAGCAGGTCCGGCGGCGCGTCGTCGAGAATCTCGACGTCTGGCTCGAACTTTTCGAGCGCGAGGCCCAGGCGCGCGGCGCCACGGTGCTGTGGGCGAAGGACGGCGGTGAGATCTGCCGGCACGTGCTCGACATCGCCGAGCGCCACGGCGTGCGCAAGGCGATCAAGTCGAAGTCGATGCTCTCCGAGGAGGCCGACCTCAACGCGGCGCTTAGCGCCGCCGGCGTGCAGCCGGTCGAGACCGACCTCGGCGAATACATCCTGCAGATTGCCGGCAACGAGGCGCCGTCGCACATCATCGCGCCGGTCATGCACAAGAACGTCGACGAGGTTGCCGACCTCTTCGCCAAGACGCACAACAAGCCGCGCAAGACCGACATCCCGGCGCTCACCCGCGAGGCGCGCGAAGTGCTGCGCGAGCACTTCGTCAGCGCCGAGATGGGCATCTCCGGCGGCAATTTCCTGATCGCCGAAAGCGGCAGCGTCGCGCTCGTCACCAACGAGGGCAACGGGCGCATGGTGACCACGCTGCCCAAGGTGCACGTCGTCGTGACCGGCGTCGAGAAGGTCGTCCCGACGCTTGAGGACTTCGCCACGCTGATGCGCCTGCTGCCGCGCTCGGCGACCGGACAGGCGATCTCCAACTACGTCTCGCTGCTCACCGGGACGAAGGCCGGCGGCGACCCGGACGGCCCCGAGCACATGTACTTCGTGCTCGTCGACAACGGCCGCGTCGGCCTGCTCGGCAGCGAGTTCGAGGACATGCTGCGCTGCATCCGCTGCGGCGCCTGCATGAACCACTGCCCGGTCTATCAGACGATCGGCGGCCACGCCTACGGCTGGGTCTATCCGGGGCCGATGGGCTCGGTCCTGACGCCGCTGTTCACCGGTCTCGAAAACGCGCTCGACCTGCCGCACGCCTCGATGCTGTGCAACCAGTGCGGCGTCGTCTGCCCGGTAAAAATCCCGCTGCCCGACCTGTTGCGCAAGCTGCGCGAGAAGCAGACCGACGACGGCCTGCGCCCGCTCTCCGAGCGCCTCGCGCTGCGCGCCTGGGGCTGGGTGGCGGCGCGTCCGGCGCTCTACGCGCTGGCCGCGAAAATCGGCGTGCGCTACCTCAACTGGCTGGCCGGCGGCCGCGACCGCATCGAAGTGCTCGGCGTCGCGCCGGGCTGGACGGCGGGGCGCGATTTCCCGGCGCCGCAGGGCCGGACCTTCAAAGAACTCTACGCAAAGAACAGGAAATCCGCATGATCGACAATGACGACCCTCTCGCCCTGCCGCTGTGGATCAACGGCCACGCCTATCTGACGATGACCGACGGTTTCTTCGACGTGCGCAATCCGCAGACCGGTGAGGTGCTGCGCCGCACGCCGCTGTGCGGCGCCGACGTCGCCGCCAAGGCGGTGGCCGCCGCGCAGGGAGCTTGCGCCGCCTGGGCTGTCGAGCCGACGCCGGCGCGCGCCGCGCTGCTGGCGGCGGTGGCCGACGCGCTGGCCGGCTACGCCGTCCATTTCGCCAGGCTGATCGGAGATGAAACCGGCAAGGAAGAAGCGGCGGCCGCCGCCGAAGTCGCCGAAGCGGTCGCGCTGCTGCGTGCCGCCTCGCCGGCCGCTGAATTTGCTGGGGGCGCCGGCCGCGTCGTCGCCGTGGTCAACGACGACCGCGCGCCGCTCGCCGGGCTGCTCTCCTACGTCGTTCCGGCGCTTGCCGGCGGCGCGACGGTGGTCGCCAAGCCGAGCCCGAAGGCGCCCTCGGCGGCCTTCGCTTTCGCCGAACTGACGGCGCGCGCAGGCCTGCCTGACGGCGTGTTCAACATCCTGCAGGGCGACGAGGCGGCCATCGCCGGCCTCTGCGCGCAGAGCGATCTCGGCAGTCTGGCCTTCGCCGGCGACGCCGCGCTCGGCGCCAAGGTGCGCGCCATTGCCGAGGGCCACGGCAAGGCCTTCGTCAGCCGGGTCTGAGGAGGGGGCTGTGCCGAGGAAACCCCGCTCCAGCAGCGCGCAAGGGCCGCGCCTGCGCGTCCTGCTCGGCGCCAGCATCGCCATCGGCCCGGGGCGCGCCGAACTGCTCGAAGCCATCGGGCGCACCGGTTCGATCTCGGCGGCGGCGCGCGAAATGGACATGTCCTACCGACGCGCCTGGCTGCTGGTCGAAGCGACCAATGCCGCCTTCGTTGCGCCGCTGGTGGCGACGGCGACCGGCGGCAGCGGCGGCGGCGGCGCGCAGCTCACCGACTTTGGGCGCATGGCGCTCGACCGTTACCGGCAGATGGAGTTGAAGGCGTCGGCGGCGATTTCCGCCGAGTTCGCCGATTTCCGCGCCCTGCTCAAGCCCCTCGTACCGTAGGCGTATGGCGCCGGACCGGCGCCTCAGTCGAGCAGCGCGACGCTCTTGATCTGCGCGTAGATCGCCATGCCCGGCGCGACGCCGAGCAGTTCGGCCGACTTGCGCGTCAGGCGGGCGAGCAGCGGCGTGCCGCCGGCATCGAGACGGGCGAGGATGCGTCCGGGTTCCTGCGGTTTGAAATCGACGATGCGCGTCGCGACGCTGTTCATGATGCTGCTCTGCTGCGGGGCGTGCGCCAGGCTCACGTCGCGCGCCTGGATGCGCACGCGCACGCGGCTGCCGGGCGCGCGCGGCGCGCTCGTCGCCCACAGCGCGCCGCCGGCGAAGTCGAGGCGGGCCAGCGCGTAGGCGCCGTCGTATTCGCCGACGCTCGCGTCGATCACGACGAAGGCGTCCTCGTCGCGCGACAGCGGCAGGTCGAGGCGCGGCAGCACCTCGCCGAGCGGCCCGGTGGCCAGCGTGCGGCCGCCGTCGAGCACGACCAGATGGTCGGCCAGACGGGCCACCTCGGGCAGCGAGTGGCTGACGTAGAGCAGCGGAATTTCCAGTTCGTCGTGCAGGCGGTCGAGCCAGGGCAGCAACTCGGCCTTGCGCCGCTCGTCGAGCGCCGCCAGCGGCTCGTCCATCAGCAGCAGGCGCGGCCCGGTGAGCAGGGCGCGGGCGATGGCGACGCGCTGCTGCTCGCCGCCCGAGAGTTTTTCGGGGCGGCGTTCGAGCAGATGGCCGATACCGAGCAGTTCGATGACCGGGGCCGTTTCCGGCGCGCGGCCGGCGCCGCGCATGCGTCGCTGCCCGAACGCGAGGTTGTCGCGCACGGAAAGATGGGGGAACAGCGCCGCATCCTGGAAAACCATGCCCAGCGCGCGCCGGTGCGGCGGCACGAAGACGCCGGCGGCACTGTCCTGCCAGGCTTCGCCGTCGATGCGCAGGACGCCGTCGGCGCGCTTTTCGAGGCCGGCGACGACGCGCAGCAGCGTCGTCTTGCCGGCGCCCGAGGCGCCGCACACGGCGGTGATGCCGCGCCCCGGCAGGACGAGGTCGACGTCGAGCGCGAAGCCCGGGTGGCGCAGGGCGAGGCGGGCTTCGATCATGGCCGGCGCACGCCTCCCGGGTTGAGCGTGTACAGCGCGAGCAGCACGAGGAAGGAGAAGAGCAGCATGCCGCCGGCCAGCCAGTGCGCCTGCGCGTATTCGAGCGCCTCGACGTGGTCGTAGATCTGCACCGAGACGACGCGCGTCTTGTCCGGGATGTTGCCGCCGATCATCAGGACGACGCCGAACTCGCCGACCGTGTGCGCGAAGCCGAGCACGGTGGCGGTCAGAAAACCCGGACGGGCGAGCGGCACGGCGACGTTGAAGAAGGTGTCGAGGGGGCCGGCGCGCAGCGTTGCCGACGCTTCGAGCAGGCGCTCGGGAATGGCCGAAAAGGCGTTCTGCAACGGCTGCACGACGAAGGGCATTGAGTAGAGCACCGAGGCCACCACCAGCCCGGGGAAGGTGAAGGGCAGCGTGCCCAGGCCGAGCGCCTGCGTCAGCTTGCCGAGCGGGCCGTGCGGGCCCATCGCGACGAGCAGGTAGAAGCCGAGCACCGAGGGCGGCAGCACCAGCGGCAGCGCGACGACGGCGCCGACCGGGCCCTTCAGCGCCGACCGGGTGCGCGCCAGCCACCATGCGAGCGGCGTGCCGAGAAGCAGCAGCAGCACGGTGGTCAGGCCGGCCAGTTCGAGCGTCAGGCGGATCGCGCCGAACTCGATGGACTCGACGCCGCTCGGCGACACGGTCAGGGCAGGTCGTAGCCGAAGCCGCGGATCACGGCCTTGGCGCGCGCGCCGCGCAGGTAGTCGAGGAAGGCGACGGCGGCCTTGTTGTCCTTGCCGCGCGCGAGCAGCGCCGCGTCCTGGCGGATCGGTGAATACAGCCTGGCCGGCACCTGCCAGCCCGAGCCTTCGGCGATGCGGCCTTCCTTCATGACCTGCGAGAGCGCGACGAAGCCGAGTTCGGCATTGCCCGAGGCGACGAACTGGTGCGTCTGCGCGATGTTCTCGCCGATCACGAACTTCGGCTGCCAGCGGTCGAGCAGGCCGAGCGCGGTCAGCGTCTCGATGGCCGCCGCGCCGTAGGGCGCGACCTTCGGGTTGGCGACCGCGAGGTGGCGGAAATCGCCGTTCTTCAGGACGGCGCCCTCGGCGTCGACCAGTCCCGGCTTCGCGCTCCACAACACGAGCTTGCCGATCGCGTAGGTGAAGCGCGTTCCGGCTTGCGCATGCCCTTCCTTTTCAAGGCGCGCCGGCGTTTCGTCGTCGGCCGAGAGCAGGATGTCGAACGGGGCGCCGTTGACGATCTGCGCGTAGAACTTGCCCGTCGCGCCGGTGGACACGGTCGCCTTGTGCCCGGTTTCCTTTTCGAAGTCGGCAGCGATCTGTTTGACCGGCGCCGAGAAATTGGCGGCGACGGCGAGCTGCACCTCGTCCGCGCCGGCGGCGCCGCCGAAGCAGGCCAGCGCGGCAAAGGCGGCGAGCGCCGCGAGCGAGCGCGCGGCGAAAGGGGCGGGGGTGTCGAGAACGAAACGGTGCCAGCGCATGGATAGCCTCCCTGGGCGGTGTTTTTGAGTAGCGATGTATCCGGTTGGATAGGTCGCGGATTTTGCCGGGGATTCCGCTTTCTGTCTATCCATTTGGATATAGCGAATAAAAAGAAACCCCCGCGGGGTGTGTCCGGCCCGCGGGGGGTGAAACGCGCGGACCGGCCTGAGATGCGAAGTCCGCGCGACGGAACGTCCGGCAGGTGCGACGCGGGAACGCCAATTCGCTCGCCGCGCCTGCCGGATGCGACGTTCTTCAGGCCATCGGCGTCTCCCGATGGCAGGTTTGCTGTTCGGGGCAAAGCGTGCAGGCGGGCGGGCGCAGCGCCGGATTGCCGGTCAGCGCGCCGACCTCGGCAAAGAGGAAGCGCTTCCAGCGCAGGTCGCGGCTGTTCTTGCGCGCCAGGCGCGGGAAGTGGCGTTCGAGCAATTCCGTCACTTCGGTGCGTCCGGCCAGGCCGAGGTCCTGCCAGAGATGCCGTTGGCCGAAGCAGGCGGCGGCGATGGCGCGCGCCAGACGGTTCGCGTCGGCGGCATCGACGTCCGGGGCGGCGTGCCCGAGCAGCAGTTCGAGGAGGACGTGAAATTCGCCCGGCGCCTGTGCGGCGAGCGCTCCGAAGCGCTCGTCGGAAAGCGCGTGCGCGGCGTGGTGGCGCGGCGTCCGTTCCTTCATCTCGCGCCGGAATTGCGCGGCCGACATGCCGAGCGTCGCGGCGAAGGGCGGCAGGCTGCCGTCCTCGGCGCCGCCGAGAACGCCGTCGAGCACCCGGCGCGAAAGCGCGCCGGACGGCGGTTCGAAGGGCGTGACGGCAAAATGTCGGGGGCTGGCGGTCAGCATGTCTGGAGTGCGATTTTTGTGCAGTTCGATATGTTTTTAACAATATAGCGACGGCCGAGAGATCGTCAATCCCCCATCTTTCCAGATTTGATGTCGATCATATTTTGCACGCTATGTTTAACCGTATATTTCGTGCGGGATTGGGCGGGAGCTCGATCGCATAGGGAATTCATCGAACAGGTGGGAGCGGAAGCGGAGCCGTACGGCTCCGCTTTGATTTCCCCATCGTTATATCGGTTTGTTTATTTCGTTCAGGTACTCAGGGGGAAGAGAATGACCAGGGGGAGCATCGTCAATGGAACGGCGTCGCGAATTCGGCGAACCCGCCGTTCGCCTTTTTGCTTGCATCGAGCAGCCAAGCGCTGCGCGATTGCCGGCGCCGTTTCGCTCGCACTGTCGGGAGGGGCGTACGCCGCCGATGGCGTGCTGACTTCCGCGGGCCAGGTTTTCACCTTGGGGCAGATCACCGTGACCGGCAATCGCGACAACGAAAGCGCGCTTGGCACCGCGACGCTGGATCGGGAGCAACTGTGGGATTTCAGCAAGGACGGCGTGGCGGAGGCGCTCAACCTGATTCCCGGCGTCGCCACGACGACCGGCGCAGGCAACCGTAACGAAACGGGAATCAGCATTCGCGGCTTCGACCGCTTCCAGGTTCCCTTGCTGATGGACGGTATCCGCCTTTATCTCCCCGCCGACAACCGCATCGATCTCGACCGTTTTCTGACGCCCGACCTGTCCGAAGTCCAGGTCTCGAAAGGCTATGTCTCGGTGCTCAACGGGCCGGACGGCATGGGCGGCGCGATCAATCTGGTGACGCGCAAGCCGGTCAAGCCGTTCGAAGGCGAAGTGCGCGCCACCGCCGCACTGGCCGGCGGCGGCGAGTACAACGGCAATACCGTGTACGCCAATCTGGGCGGCCGCTCGGAGCGTTTCTACTACCAGATCAGCGCGCAGCAGCGCGATGTCGATAGCTGGCGTCTGTCGCGGGACTTCAAGCCGACGGTCGCCGAAGACGGCGGCAAGCGCGATCACACCAGCAAGAACGACCGGCGTTTCAGTCTCAAGGCCGGTTTCACGCCGAATGCGACCGACGAATACTCCCTGAACTACGTCACCCAGAGCGGGGAAAAGCACGGCATCGGTGCGGTGACGGGGACGTCGACGATCAGCGCCTGGGATTGGCCGACGTGGGATACCTCCGGCCTCTATTTTCTTTCGCATACCGCGCTCGGCGACAAGAGCTGGCTGAAGGCCAAGGCTTACTACAACGAATTCAGGAACGATCTGGTCGCCTACACCAACGTTTCGCTGACGACCAAGAACTGGACCAGCACCTACGACGACAACGCCAAAGGCCTGAGCCTGGAGCTGGGAACCACGCATTTCGCGCGACAGACCCTGAAGGCGGCGCTGCATTACCGCCGCGACGATCATTCGGAGTGGCAGCTGACCCACGCCACGAACTTCACCGAGCCGCGACAGACGACGATCGAGGACACGATGTCCGCGGCGCTGGAGGATACCTGGCATGTGACGCGCAATCTCGACCTGATCGGCGGCATCAGCCGCGACATCCGGCGCTCGAAGCAGGCGCAGGAATACGCGAGCAACGTCCTGTTCAATCAGCCGATGGCGGACAGCTTTGCCACCAACTACCAGGCGGCGGCGATCTGGCGCTACAGCGGCAGCGGCAAGCTGCATGCATCGGCCTCCGATCGCACGCGCTTCCCGACCATGGCCGACCGCTTCAGCAGCCGTTTTGGCGGCGCCATTTCCAACCCCTGGCTCAAGCCCGAGCGCGCCCTCAACCTCGAAATCGGCATTGCCGAGACGCTCTGGCCCGGCGTGCGCGGCGAGGCGGCAATCTTCCACAACAAGGTCAGGGACGCGATCCAGTACGTTCCCATCGTCTACAACGGGACCAACCAAAGCCAGAACCGGAACGTCGGCGAGGCCGTCTTCAAGGGCGTCGAGTTCGGCCTCGCGGCGCAGGTTTCGCGCCATCTCGAAGTCGGCGGCAACTACACCTGGATCGATACCCGGATCGACGCGCCGAACGATCCCTCGCTGCGTCTGACCACCGCGCCGCAGAACAAGGGCTTCCTCTACGCCAAATGGACGCCGAACGACGCCCTGACCGTGATTCCGAGCCTGGAGGCAGCCGGGGCGCGCTGGTCCACGAAGGCCGTGGGCAACGGTTACGTCCGGACGGGCGCCTACCAACTGCTCGCTCTGAAGGTCGAATACAAGCTCCGGCGCGACTGGGACATCGCCCTGACCGGCCGCAACCTGCTCGACAAGAACTATCAGCTCGTCGATGGCTATCCGCAGGAAGGCCGCAACTTCCTCCTGTCCACCCGCCTTCAATTCTGATTGCCCCGCCCTTCGGCCTTGCCGGAGGGCCTCTGGATGAAACGGATGAAATGATGCAAGCGATCATGTACGCCATGGCGGCCTTCGCCATGCTTTCCGCCGGGCCGGGCGTTGCCGCGGACGAATTCGTTCTGGCGCAGAAAAGCGGCTGCCTTTCCTGTCATCGCGGTGCCGAGGCGCAGAACGGCCCCGCGTTCAAGGACGTGGCCGGACGCTATGCCGGAGGCGGGAGCGCCGAGGCGGCGGAGGCACTCCTTGCCCGGCGCATCGTCGCCGGGACGGGACCCGACGGTCTCGGCTGGATGCGGGAGGGCAAGGCGAAGCTGCCATTCATGCCGCCGAACGCCCGCGTGCCGCCCGAGGATGCCCGCAGGCTGGCGAAATGGATTCTCGACGTACGCGGGGAGTTCACCGACTTCTCGCATTTCGTCAGCGAGCGCGTCGCCGTCTCCGGCGCCGTGAAGCAGCCGCTCGACCTCGACGTGAACGCGCTGCGCAAGCTCGAGCAGCGGGAAATTCCGGTGGCCTTGCGCGACGGCGGGCGGCAGATGCTGAAAGGCGTGCTTCTGCGCGACGTGCTCAAGCAGGCCGAACTCGACGTGCAATCCCATCACGACGGCAAGAAAACGATCGTCGTCGCCACCGCCAGCGACGGCTACCGCGTGGTTTTCTCGTGGCTGGAACTGCTCGCATCCTCGATGGGCGACGGCGTGCTCCTGATCCTGGAAAAGGACGGACAGCCGCTGGCCGACAGCGAAGGGCGCATCGCCATGGTCTCCGCCGGGGACAACCACTTCGGCTCCCGCTACCTGAAGTGGTTGAAGACCGTCGAAGTCAGAAAAATCATCGACTGATCCGGTCGATACCGCTGGAGCCATCGCACATGAAGACATCTTCCTCCTCCCCCGCTTTCCCCATCGCCGCCATCGTCCACGCCGAGCGCGGCATCGTCGACGCCCTGCTCGCCGATTTCGCCTTCGAACTGCGCCAGGAGGGGCGGCGGGTGCGCGGCCTGGTGCAGCAGGTGCGAGGCGCCGGCAAGGCCGGGACCGTGCTTGTCGATCTGGCGGACGGCGTCAGCTATCCGCTGTTCCAGGATCTCGGCCCGGCGTCGGCGGCGTGCGCGATCGACGCCGGGGGGATCGCCGACGCCAGCGCGGCGCTGCGCCGTGCGCTCTTCGAGGGCGCAGCGCTCGTCGATCTCGTCGTCGTCAACCGCTTCGGCGCGCTGGAGGCGAACGGCGGCGGCTTCGCCGACGAAATGCTGGCCCTCATGGCGGAAGGCGTGCCGCTGCTCACCGTCGTCGCCGACGACTACCTCCTCGACTGGCGTTCGTTCACCGGCCGCGCCGGGGTCGAACTGGCGCCGGCCCTGGATGCGCTCCGCAACTGGTTCGCCGGCGTCCGGCGGACGGCGGAGTGCGCGTGAAGCGCCGCACCCTGCTGCGCGCGCTGGCCTGCGCGCCCTGGCTGCTTCCCGCGGCGCGCGGCGCCTGGGCGAAGGCGGGCGATCCTGGCCAACCCGGCCTTGTCACCGCGTTCGGACGCCTGCCGCCGCCTGCCAGCATCCGCCGCGTGTTCGCCGCCGGCGCGCCGGCCAGCGTGCTGACCGCCGTTCTGGCGCCGCAGGCGCTGCTCGGCTGGCCCTGGCGTCTTTCCGCTGAGGCCCTCGGCGCGCTTCCCGCGCCGCTTCGCGACCTGCCCCTGCTCGGGCGTCTGGCCGGACGCGGTAGCACGGTTTCCGTCGAAACGCTGCTCACGCTCAAGCCCGACCTCATCCTCGACGTCGGCACGATAGACGCCACCTATGCCTCGACCGCGCAGCGCGTCGCCGAGCAGACCGGCATTCCCTACGCGCTGGTCGACGGCCGCCTGCTCGACAGTCCGCGCCAGCTGCGCGAGGTCGGCGGGCTGCTCGGCGTCCCGGCACGCGCCGAGACGCTCGCCACGTACGCCGAGCGGACGCTGGCGCTGGCCGCCCGCCAGCGCAGCGCTGCGGCCGCCGGGCGACGCCCGGGCGTCTATTACGCGCGCGGTCCCGAGGGGCTGGAAACCGGCCTCGACGGATCGATCAACATGGAGACCGTCGAGGTCGCCGGCGGGCGCAACGTGGCCGCCGAGGCGGGGCGCGGCGGAGTGGTTCGCGTGTCGCTGGAGCAGGTCCTCGGCTGGGCGCCGGAGGTGATCCTGACGCAGGACGCCGGCTTCGCCGAGCGCGTGATGAGCGATCCGCTCTGGCGCGCCGTCCCCGCCGTCCGCGCCGGGCGCGTCCTGTGCGCGCCGGCCGTGCCCTTCGGCTGGCTCGACGTGCCGCCCAGCGTCAACCGCCTGATCGGCGTGCGCTGGCTGCTTGCCCATCTGCACGGCGTCGGCCGCGCCGAGCTCGAACGGGCCGGTGCGGAGTTCTATCGCCTGTTCTACGGCACGGATTTTCCGGGATGGGCGGAGAGCGGCAAGCGGGCGGGCCGGACGAAATGAGCGGAGCGAGCAGGGTGAATGCGGATGTCGCCGTGCCCGCAGCGCGCCGGGCGGCGCTGCTCCGGCTGCCCGCCTACGCCCTGGCGCTGGCGCTGCTCGGCGCCGTGCTCGTCGCCGCCTTCGCCTTCGGCAAGTTTCCCGTCGCTCCCGGCGATCTGCTGCGCTCCGTCGCCGCGCGCCTGGGCGGCGGCGACGCCGGGCTGCCGCCGGCGGTGGAAACGGTGATCTGGAATATCCGCCTGCCGCGTATCGCGGCCGGCATGCTGGTCGGCGCGGCGCTCGCCGCCGCCGGCGCCGCCTATCAGGGCATGTTCCGCAACCCGCTGGTGTCGCCGGACATCCTCGGCGTTTCCAGCGGCGCCGGCTTCGGCGCGACGGTGGGCATCTACCTCGGCTGGCCGCTGGCCGCCGTGCAGGGCGCCGCCTTCCTCTGCGGGCTGGCCGCCGTCGGCGCGGTCTACGCGATCTCCGGGCTGGTGCGCCGGCACGACCCGGTGCTCGTCCTCGTGCTGGCCGGCGTCGCCGTCAGCACGCTGCTCGGCGCCGGCATCTCGCTCTTCAAGATCATGGCCGATCCCTATACGCAGCTGACGGCCATCGTCTTCTGGCTGCTCGGCAGCCTGAACGGCATCAATGCGCTCGATCTCGCGTCGGCGGCCCCGCTCGTCGGGCTGGGCCTGGCGCCGATGCTGCTGCTGCGCTGGCGGGTGAACCTCCTGAGCCTGTCCGACGAGGAGGCGGCGGCGCTCGGCGTCGACGTCGTCCGCCTGCGCCTCGTCCTGATCGCGGCGGCGACGCTGGCGACCGCCGCCGTCGTTTCGATCGCCGGCGTCATCGGCTGGGTCGGGCTGGTCGTTCCGCATGCGGCGCGCTTCCTGGTCGGGCCGGATTTTTCCCGCCTGCTGCCGGCGGCGCTGCTGCTCGGCGCCGGCTTCGTCGTCGGCGCCGACACGCTGGCACGCACGATGGCCGGCATCGAACTGCCGCTCGGCATCGTCACCGCTCTGATCGGGGCGCCGTTCTTCCTCTATCTGCTGGCGCGCAGCGGGCGGGCCGAATGACGATCGTCGAGACACATGCGCTGGCGATCGGGCACGGCCGGCGCCGGGTCGGGGAGGGCATCGACCTCGCCGTCGGCGCGGGCGAGGTGCTTTGCCTGCTCGGTCCCAACGGCGGCGGCAAGACGACCCTGTTCAAGACCCTGCTCGGCCTGCTGCCGCCGCTCGCCGGCGAGGTGCGCGTGCTCGGCGAGCCGGTCGCCGGCTGGTCGCGCGCCGCCTTCGCGCAGCGCGTCGGCTACGTGCCGCAGGCGCACGCCGGCATCTTCCCCTATACCGTCGAGGACATTGTGCTGATGGGACGCGCCGCGCGCGTCGCGCGCTTCGGCGCGCCGTCGCGGCACGACCGCGAAGTCGCCGGCGCCTGTCTCGACGCGCTCGGCATCGGGCACCTGAAGCGCCGCGTCTACACCGAGATCAGCGGCGGCGAGCGCCAGCTCGCGCTGATCGCCCGCGCCCTGGCGCAGGAACCCGTCCTGCTGGTCATGGACGAGCCGACCGCCAGCCTCGATTTCGGCAACCAGATCCGCGTCCTCGAACACATCGCCGAGCTTCGCGGGCAGGGCATCGCCGTGTTGATGTCCACGCACCAGCCCGAGCACGCGCTGCGCGTCGCCGACCGCATCGCCCTGCTCGCGCCGGGCGGGCTCGCCGGCATCGGCGCGCCCGCCGCCGTCGCCACGCCCGCGCGTCTGGCCGCGCTCTACGGCGTTGGCGCGGACGCCGTCGCCGCCTGCCTCGCGCCGCATCTCGCCGCGCATCCCTCCACCATTCCGAATCCACAGGAAAGTTGCCCGTCATGACCATCGCCGCCATCGATTTCGGCCGCCTCTACAGCGATCACCTGGCCGCCGCCGCGCGCGCGCCGAAGCCGGCCAGCGCCTGGGACGCGCGCGCCGCGGACATGAGCCGGAAAGTGCAGCGCAGCCGTTACGTCGACGAATTCATCGCGCGCATGGACCTTACCGGGGCCGAGACGCTGCTCGACGTCGGCTGCGGCCCGGGCACCATCGGTCTGCCGCTGGCCGACCGGCTGGCGCGCGTGGTCGGCCTCGACTACAGCCGCGGCATGCTCGACGCGCTGCTGGAAAACGCCGCCGCGCGCGGCCTGGACAACGTCGAGGCGATCCAGCTGGCGTGGGAGGACGACTGGAGCGCGGTGCCCGAATGCGACATCGTCGTCGCCTCGCGCTCGACGACAGTGGACGACATGGCGGCGGCGCTGGCCAAGCTGCACGCCAAGGCCCGCAAGCGCGTCTACCTGACCCACCTCGTCGGCGGCCGCTTCATCGACCCGGCGGTGATCGAGGCCGTCGGACGCCGGCAGCCGCCGCTGCCGGACTACATCTACGTGCTGAACATCCTGCACGGCATGGGCATCCACGCGCGGCTCGACTACATCGAGCACGAAGGCCGGCTGGCCGGGAGCGCCGATTTCGACGAATTCGCCGGACGCGTCGCGTGGACGCTGGGCGAGCTGAGCGCGGACGAACGTTCGCGTCTGCGCGCCTGGTACGACAGCATGCCGCCCGGGCACGCGCCGAGCGGTGCGCCGATGCGCTGGGCGTTCATTTCCTGGGAGAAGGCGCACGCCTGAGCGGAATGCGCCGGGCGCCGGCCTTTTTTCAACCACCGTTATATATGCATGAATACCTTGGAGGCGATCACCATGATGCAATTGTCGGGCAGCCCGGAGGCCGTCCTCGCGGCACGCGAGCCGTTGCCTTTCGCAGACGGATTGCCGCAGGAGTGCAGCGAACGCGAACTGCTCGATCTCTACCGGCGTTCCGCCGATCCGGCCTTTGCCACCGCGCTTTTCGCCAGCGCCGGGCGCTTGCGTGATCGCTCCCTCGGCCGTGCGCCCTGGTGGTCGGCCGGCATCTCGGCGATCACGCCGTGCGAACTCGACCCCCTGTGCGACTACTGCACCTTCTTCAGCCGCAACGGGGCGGCAACGGCGGACGTCGTCGCCGCCGCCGGGGGGATTTCCGAACTGGGCATCCGCCACCTTCACCTGTCCGGCGGCACGCGCCTGCCCGCCAAGGACGCGCTGATCGGCGGCTACGACGTGCACATGATCGAGCTGGTGCAGGCCGTGCGCGAGGCGGTGGACGTCGAGATCGAGGTCAACGTCGGTCCGTCGCTGACGCGCAGCGGCGTGCGCGGGCTGAAGGAGCTCGGCGTCGCCGCGATCACCAGTTCGCTGGAAGTGATGAACCCCGAGCTGTTCGCGCGCAGCAAGCCCGGCGACAGTCTGGCCGCGCGCATCCGTCTGATGGAGTTGTGCGAGGAGGAAGGCATGCCGATCCGCTCGATGATGCTCGTCGGCCTCGGCGAAACGGACGCGGACCGCGTCGCCCACCTGCATTTCCTGCGCCGCTTCTCGATGCTGCGCCACCTGCGCCTGTCGCGCTACATGCCCTTTCCCGGCGCCGCGGCCGGCGGCGTGCGCTGCTCGCCGTGGCCGCTGGCGCGCCTCACGGCCGTCGCCCGCCTGCTTTTCCCGACGCTCGACCTCGGCCTCGCCGCCGGCAACGGCCCCGACGACCTCGCCCTGTGGTGGCTGGCCGGCGGCGGCAACCAGGTGCTCGGCGCTTCCGTCTCGATGAAGGACCCGCGCGCGCGCAAGGGCGCCGACGCGGGCGGCGAGGCGCGCGCCATCGCCGTCGGCGAGCGCGTCGTCGTGCACGACGAAATGCCGCGCATCTCCCGGTATCTCCGGGAGATGGGCCTGACCCCCACTTTCGCACCCATGTTTTGAACCTTCAGGAGTTATTGATGCGCACCCCGATCGCCGCCGCCGTAGCGGCCCTGTTCGTAGCCGCGCCGGCGCTTGCCGCCGACGCCACCCTGTCCGAAGTCGTCGTTCCCGGCAGCCATGAGGCGACGCTGACGCAAGCGGACCCGCAACCTTGGGCGCACAGCCAGGTTTCCCGCGAAGGCGTCGCCGTGCTCGGCGGCCCCGCGCAGAGCAATCCCAACCGCCTGCTCGACCTGATGCCGTCGGTCAACGTCGAGTCGGCCGACGGCTACGGCCTTTCCGCCACGCGCAACCTCAACCTGCGCGGCAAGGGCGACTTCCACATGACGCGCAACGTCGAAGGTCTGCCGCTGACCGGCACCGGCCACGGCGCCGCCGACATGTTCGATCTGGAAAACGTCGCCGATTTCGAGCTGTACCGCGGCGCCATGCCGGCCGGCGCCGGCCTCGGCGTTTCCAACACCACCGGCGCGACGAACATGACCCTGCGCCGGCCGCAGGACAAGTTCGGCGTCGAATTCCGCCAGAGCTTCGGCACCGAGAACTTCCGCCGCACCTTCACGCGCGTCGACAGCGGCCGCATCGGGCCGTCGGGGACGTCGTTCTTCGTCTCGGCCTCCGACATGCAAGCCGACAAATGGAAGGGCGCCGGGCTGTCCGGCGACCGCAGCAACTTCACCTTCGGCCTCGCCCAGCCCTTCGCCAACGGCGCGAAGTTCGAGCTGTTCGCCCTCAGCAACCACAACGAGGCGCACACCTACCGGGCGATGAACTATGCCCAGATGCAGAACCGGGACAACTGGCGCACGTGGGACTACGACGCGACGCTCAATCCGGCGGCGGGGCAGCGCCAGAACTGGTACGGCTTCAACCGGGTGGTGCAGGACGACAAGGCGCTCATCGCCAACGTGGTGCTGCCGGTCGGCAACGACGGACGCTTCACCTTCCGCCCCTACTACTGGAAGAACGACGGCTACACGCTGTCGGCCAACGGCAACAACGTCCGCCGCTGGGATATCGTGCACGAGGCGAAGGGATTCACGGCGCAGTACGACCTGAAAATCTCGTCCGCGCTCGATCTGACCGCCGGCTACTGGTGGATGGACATGGAATCGCCGCCGCCGCCGGTATACCAGAAGGACTACGCGCCGACCGCGGGCGGCGATCTGGTCTGGTCCAAATGGGCGGTGCTCTCGAAGCACGGTGAACACCAGTTCCGCAGCCCATTCCTGCAGCTGACCGGCCGCGTCGGCGGCACCACGCTGTCCGGCGGCGTCCGCCTGCACCAGCAGGTGCAGCCGTCGTTCTCGTACTACCAGACCGCCGGCCTGCCCGACGTCCCCTACGACGCGGTGTGGGGCAGCAACCCGGCGATCGACCCGTGGCAGCAGGTGGCGGCGAAAACCTTCCGCGAGTGGCTGCCCAATCTGTCGCTGCGCCACGAGTTGCGTCACGACCTCGCGCTCACCGCCGCCTACGGGCGCCGCCTCGGTCGCGCCGACTGGGGCCCGGTGGCGTCGACCTACAACAGCAACCGCGCCGCCTTCGTCGCCAAGGGCGTTTCTCTGCAGCAGGTCTTCGCCGGGCTGCGGCCGGAAATCTCCGACAACGTCGACCTCGGCCTGCGCTACGACGGCGATCGCCTTTCGCTCGCGCCGAATCTGTACTACAGCCGCTCGCGCGACAAGGAGGTCAGCCTCTACGATCCGGTCGTCGGCGTCACCTACTACCAGAGCGTCGCGCGCGCCATCGGCATGGGCGCCGAGCTGGAGGGGAGCTACCGCTTCGGCGGCGGCCTGTCGGCGATCTTCGCGCTGTCGTACAACCGCTTCTCGTTCGACGGCGACATCCAGGCCACGAACGGCGCCGTCACGCCGGTAGACGGCAAGCAGGTTCCGAACTCGGCGCGCGTTCTGGCCAAGTTCGGCCTCGACTGGAAGCGCGACGGCTGGACCGTGTCGCCGGTGATGCGCTACGTCGGCGAACGCTACGGCGACATCCTCAACCAGCAGAAGGTCCCCGGCTACTTCCTCGCCGACCTGCACGTCGGTCATCAATGGCGCAACGTCGCGATGCTGCAGGAAGTCGGTCTCGGGCTGTCGATCCTCAACCTGTTCGACAAGAACTACATCGGCCAGATCTCGGCCAACGACTTCGACCTCAACGCCGGCGCGACGTACTACGCCGGGGCGCCGCGCACGGTGGCCCTGACGGTGAGCGCGAAGTACTGAGCGCGCCGGCATGCGAACGGATGGAATCGGCACGGCCGATGCCGCGCGGGCCGGCGGGAAAGGCAGGGGAGGCCGGCGGCGCGGCGGGGTGGAGTGGCTGCTGCCGGCGCTCTTCGCCGTCGCCGTCGTCTCGATGGGATTCGGGCATTACCCGCTGTCGCCGGCGGCGGTGCTCGACGTGCTCTGGTCGGCGCTCGTCGGCGCCCCTTCGGCGCAGCCGCCGGCGGTCGAGAACGTTGTGCTCGCCGTGCGCCTGCCGCGCGTGCTGGCGGCGATGCTGGTCGGCGCCAGTCTGGCCGCGGCCGGCGCCGCCTACCAGACGCTGTTCCGCAATCCGCTCGCCTCGCCGGCCATCCTCGGCGTTTCCGCCGGCGCCGGCTTCGGCGCCGCGCTGGCCATGCTGCTGTACGGCAGCGCGCTGGCCGTGCAGGGCGCCGCCTTCGCCGGCGGCCTCTGCGCCGTCGGTGCGGCGATGTTCGTCGCCGGTCGTCTGGGCAACGGTTCGGCGCTCGTGCTGGTGCTCGCCGGGCTGGTCGTCTCGGCGCTTTTTCAGGCGCTCACGTCGGCGCTGAAGTACGTCGCCGACCCGACCGATACCTTGCCGGCCATCGTCTTCTGGCTGCTCGGCAGTCTCGGCCGCGTCGGCATGAGCGACCTCGCCTGGGCGGCGCCCTTCGCGCTGCTCGGCCTGTCGGTGCTGTTCCTGCTGCGCTGGCCGACGCAGGTGCTCGAAGCCGGCGACGACGAGGCGCGCACGCTCGGCATTCCGGTCGGCGCGTTGCGTATCGTGCTGATCGTGGCGGCGACGCTGATGACGGCGGCGGCGGTCAGCATCTCCGGCATCGTCGGCTGGGTCGGCCTGCTCGTTCCGCATCTCGCCCGCCTCCTCGTCGGGCCGGCTTACGGCACGCTGCTGCCGGCCTCGGCGCTGCTCGGTGCCGGCTACCTGCTGCTGGTCGACGGCCTGTGCCGCAGCGCCTTCGCGGCCGAGCTGCCGCTCGGCATCGTTACCGCCGTGCTCGGCGCGCCGGTGTTCGTCGTCATCCTGGCGAAAGCGAGGCGGCAATGGTCCTGAAAGTCGAAGGATTGATCTGCCGGCGCATGCCGGGCCAGCCGCCGGTGCTCGCCGGCATCGACCTGGCGCTCGGCGCCGGCGAAATCCTCTGCCTGCTCGGGCCCAACGGCAGCGGCAAGACGACGCTGCTGCAATGCCTGATCGGTGCGTTGTCTTTCGAACGCGGTTGCGTGCGCATCGAGGGCGAGACCGAGGCGTCTTCGCGCCGTCTCGCGCTCCAGCTCGCCTACGTGCCGCAGGCCGCCGGCGACAGCGCGCTTGCGCTGCTCGACGTGGTGCTCATGGGCCGCACGCCGCACATGCCGCCGCTCGCCCTGCCGAGCCGCGAGGACGAGCGCCTGGCATACGAGGCGCTTGCCCGCGTCGGCATCGAGCGCCTGGCTGAGCACCCGTTCAACCGCGTCAGCGGCGGCGAGCGCCAGCTCGCGCTGATCGCCCGCGCGCTGGCGCAGCGGACGCGCCTGCTGGTGATGGACGAGCCGACGGCGAGCCTCGATCTGGGCAACCAGGCGCGCGTACTGCGCACCATCCGCGAGCTCGCCGCCGACGGCATGAGCGTGCTCGTCACCACGCACCAGCCGGAACATGCCTTTCTGCTCGGCGCCCGCGTCGCCGCAATGACCGGCGGGCGCATCGCCGCCGCGGGCGCGGCGCGCGAGGTGCTCTGCGCGCGCACCCTGAGCGATCTTTACGCCACGCCGGTGGATGTCGTCGAACACGCCGGCATCCCAAGCGCCTGCGTGCCGCGACTTTGATTCGGAGAACACCGCGATGATCGTCCGCTTCCCCTGGCGCCGCCTCCTTCCCTCGCTGCTTGCCTGCTGGGCGCTGTCGGCGCCGCTGGCGCTGGCCGCCGCGCCGCGCACGCTGGCCGCCGCGCCGCGCACGCTGGCCGACATGGCGGGCGACGCGGTGGCGCTGCCGGCGCGTGTCGAGCGCGTCGCCACGGTCGGCGCGGTGCCGGTGCTCAACAGCCTGATCTTCGCCGTCGGCGAAGGCCGGCGCCTGGCCAACGGCCTGCCCGATTTCGCGCGCAAGCCGCGCTGGGGCTATCAGACGGTGTTCGCGCCGCACACCGCCGACCTGCCGCGCCTGCAGAACGCCGACCGCACGCCGAATCTGGAAGGGCTGCTGCGCGCCGCGCCGGACGCCGTGCTGACGATGGACCGGGCGAGCGCCGAGAGCCTGCGCCGCGCCGGTCTGCCGGCGCTGTACGTGGCCTGGCGCCGACCGGAGGACGTCAAGGCCGCGGTGCGCCTGCTCGGCGAGCTGTTCGGCCGGCCGGCGGCCGCCGAGCGCTACGCGGCGTATTTCGACGCGACGCTGGCCGGCGTCGCCGCGACCCTGCGCCGCGCCGCGCCGGCGCGGCCGCGCGTCCTTTATTTCAGCCCGGCGACGCTGACGCAGCCGCACCTCGTCGCCGAATGGTGGATACGCGCCGCCGGCGGCGAGAGCGTCACCGACGACGGGCGCAGCATCGAATCGCGCAGCTTCACGCTCGAACAGCTGCTCGCGTGGAATCCCGAAATCCTGATCGTCGCCGGACACGAGGAGGCCGCCGCCGTGCGCCGTGAGCCGCGCTTCGCCGGGCTCGCGGCGGTGCGCGCCGGACGCATTCTGGTGGCGCCCTGCGGCGCGCACACCTGGGGCAACCGCACGGCCGAACAGCCGCTCACCGTGCTGTGGGCGGCCAAGCAGTTCCACCCGGCGCCGTTCGCCGGCCTCGACCTCGCCGCCGAGACGCGGCGCTTCTACCGCGACTTCTTCGGCACCGAACTGTCGCCGGCGCAGGCGCGGGAAATCCTGGAGGGCGGCCCGCGCGGCGCGCCTTCCGCCGACTGATTTTGCTCAACCATCATTCCCGGAGACTGGAAATGAACACGAATCGAAGCATCGACCTCGCCGCCCTCGAAGCGCCGCCGGCAGTCGCCGCCGTCCGCAGCATCGGCGACGGCTTCAAGAACTTCCAGGCGCTGCGCGCCGGCTTCGCCAGCGGCCTGTTCGACTGGCTGGAGCGGAACGGCCCGGCGGAAAAATCCGCCGTCGCCGCCGCCCTCGAACTGCGCGGCGCCCATCTCGGCGCCTTCCTGCAGACGCTGGAAGACCTCGGCTTGCTGGCGCGGGAGGGCGGCGCCTACCGGCTGGCGCCGGGGATGGCGGAGGTGCTGTGCGCGAGCAGTCCGTGGCGTCAGGCGGAGGTGCTGGACGATTGGCTGGCGCGGTCCTCCGGCTGGTCCGATCTGGCGCGCTTCTTGTCTCCGGAGTGGACGCCGGCGCCGGCGCAACCGCTCTCCATCGAGCGCCATCCCTTCCTCGGCGAAGCGCGCCGTCTGGCCGCGCATCTGGCGGCGCGCTTCGCGCAGCCGGGGCGCCGGGCGCCGCGTTCGCTGCTGTGCTTCGACGGCGGCGACGGCCTGCTCGCCGCGGCGCTCTGCCAGCGCTTTCCCGAAGCGAGCGTCACGCTCGTCGTCGCGCCCGACGCCCCGCTGCGCGCGCAGGCGACGATTGCCGCCTGCGGTCTGGCCGAACGCTGCCGCGTCGTGCCGGGCACGCCGCTCGATCCGCCGCCGCGCGAGGAGTGCCGCGGCGTCGACTGCGCCGTGCTCTTCCACAGCCTCTACCCGGTACGCAAGAACACGGTCGACGCGCTGGCCGCCGTCGCCGCCTGCCTGACGCGCGGCGGCGAGCTGTGCGCGGCGCACTGGTTCTGCCTCGAAGCCTGCGAAACGGCGCCGGGCGGCCTGCGCGACCTCGACAAGGCGGTGCTCACCGACAGCCATCCGCTGTGCCATGTCGAGCAGTTCTGCCAGCGCCTGGAAGACGCCGGGCTGGTCGACGCCGAGCGCGCCGACCTCACCGGCGAGTACGGCAACACCAAGCTGCATTTCGCCCGTCGCCCGGAGGGAGTGTGAGCACGATGACGCCGATTTCCCGCCAGGCCGCAGCCGTCGACTCGCCGAGCCTGCTTGCCGAACTGCACGCCGCGGTCCTCGAACGCCTCGGTTCCGAGGCCGAAACGCTGACGCTGGAACGCGCCGTGCTCGGCATCTTCTTCACCGGCGTCAAGCTGTCGAACGGCGTCGGCGGGCTGTGCGCGACGCCGATCAAGAGCGTGCCCGAGGCCGTGTGCTGCCCGAGCTCGGCCAAGGCCATGCCGACGCCGGGCAAGATCGCCGGGCGCCGCGCGGCGCAGGTGCTCGACGACCTCTACCGGGCGCAGGACCTGCGTCGGGCGCTGGCCATCGCCACGCTCAACGCGCTGGCCGAAACGCTGTGGCTGCGCGACGGGCCGCCGGCCGGTGCCGCGCTGAGCGGCGGCGACGCCTTCGAGGCGCTGCCGATCGCGCCCGGCCAGCGCGTGGCGCTGGTCGGCGCCTTCCCGCCCTACATGCGCGAGCTGCGCCGGCGCGGCCAGCCCTTCAACGTCCTCGAACTCGATCCGGCGACGCTCAAACCCGAGGAAATGCCCTACTACGCACCGGCCGCGCAGGCGCCGGAAATCCTGCCCCGGGCCGACGTCTTCATCACCACCGGCACGACGCTGATCAACGGCTCGCTCGACGGCCTGCTGCGCCTGTTGCGGCCGGGGGCCGAGGCGGCGGTGATCGGGCCGACGGCGACGCTGATCGCCGAGCCCTATGTCGGACGCGGCGTCACCGTGCTCGGCGGGACGCGGGTGCTGGCACCCGACGAACTGCTCGAAGTGCTGGCCGAGGGCGGTTCCGGCTATCACTTCTTCGGCAAGACGGTGGAGCGCGTCACCCTGCGCCTGCCGCCGGCGGCGCGATGCTGACAGCCGAGGACTTCCTGTGCGGCAGCGCCGCGCCGCGCGCCTTTCCGGCGCCGGCGCGGCGCTGGCTGCGGCCGGCGCTGCAGTGGCTCGGCGTCGTCCTCGCGCACGTCGCGCTGCTTGGCATCGTGCTGCAGGTGTCGCCGCAGGCGCGGCAGACCTTCGGCGAAATCGTCCAGGCCAGCCTGATCGCGCCGCGCGTACCGCCGGTGGCGGAAGCGCCGGTGCCGCCGCCGAAGCCGGTCGCGAAGCGCCCGCGCCCGCCGGTGCCGGTGCTCGCCGCCGCGCCGCGCGCCGAAGCGCCGCCGTCCTCCTTCCTCGTCCCCGAGGCGCCCGCCGAGCCGGCGCCGTCCGCCGCGCCGCAAGCGGCAGAGGCCGCAGCCGTTGCGCCGCCGCCGCTGGTGCCGCCGATCTTCAACGCCGCCTATCTCGACAACCCGCCGCCGCAGTACCCGCCGGCGTCCCGTCGGCTCGGGGAGAAAGGGCGCGTCGTGCTGCGCATCTTCGTTTCCGCCGACGGGCGCGCCGAGCGCATCGAGGTCGGCGCGTCGTCGGGCTTTGCGCGGCTCGACGAGGCCGCCCGCGCGGCGGTCGCCGGCTGGCGCTTCGTTCCCGCGCGGCGCGGCGACGCGCAGGTCGCCGCCTGGGTGCAGGTCCCCATCGTCTTCGTGATGTGAGGAGCGAAATGAACGAATCGACGCATGGCTTGATTCCTTCCCCGTTCCGCGCCGATTCGCCGGCAGCGGAGCGCGGCATCCGCGCGAGGTCGGCACGATGAATATTTCCAGCATCGTCCTGCACGTCGTTCCCGAGCGCCTGAGCGAAGTCCGTTCCGCGCTGGCGGCGATGCCGGGCGTCGACATCCATGCCGTCGTCGAGGCGGGGAAGCTGGTCCTGACCCTCGAAGACAGCGACACCAGCAGCGCTTCCGAAACCTACGTCGCCTTGCACCGGGTGCCGGGCGTCTTTTCGGTGGCGCTGGTTTACCAATACAGCGACGACATCAACGAAGGACAGGAGAAGAAGGCGTGAAGCTGGACCGTAGAGCGTTTATCAAGGCCCATGCCGCGGCAGCGGCCCTTTCCGCCGCCGGTTTGCCCGGCGGCACTGCCGAGGCCGCGCCGCCGAAGGACGACATCCGCTGGGACAAGGCGCCCTGCCGCTTCTGCGGAACCGGCTGCGGGGTGCTGGTCGGCACGCAGAACGGCCGGGTGGTGGCGACCCAGGGCGACCCGGACGCGCCGGTCAATATGGGGCTCAACTGCATCAAGGGCTATTTCCTGTCGAAGATCATGTACGGCAAGGATCGCCTTACGACGCCGATGCTGCGCATGAAGGACGGCAAGTTCGCCAAGGACGGCGAGTTCGCGCCGGTGTCATGGAAGCAGGCCTTCGACGTCATGGAGGAGAAGTGCCGGGATGCCCTGAAGAAGAAGGGACCGAAGGGCATTTCGATGTTCGGTTCCGGCCAGTGGACGATCATGGAGGGCTACGCCGCCGTCAAGTTGATGAAGGTCGGCTTCCGCTCCAACAACCTCGATCCGAACGCGCGCCACTGCATGGCCTCGGCCGTCACCGGCTTCATGCGCACCTTCGGCATCGACGAGCCGATGGGCTGCTACGACGACATCGAGCACGCCGACGCCTTCGTGCTCTGGGGGTCGAACATGGCCGAGATGCACCCGATCCTGTGGACGCGCATCTCCGACCGCAAGCTGTCGAACAAGCACGTCAGGCTGGCCGTGCTCTCGACCTACGAGCACCGCTCGTACGAGCTGGCCGACATCCCGATGATCTTCACCCCGCAGACCGACCTGGCGATCATGAACTACATCGCCAACCACATCATCGCGACGGGGCGGGTGAATCAGGAGTTCGTTTCCAGGCACGTCAATTTCAAGAACAGCGTCACCGACATCGGCTACGGTCTGCGCCCGAACCATCCGCTCGAGAAGGACGCCAACAACAACGGCTATCCGGGCGCCGACGGCAAACCGCGCGGCAACACCGGCAAGTCGGACGCGATCACCTTCGACGAGTTCAGAAAGTTCGTCGCCGACTACACGGTCGAGAAAGTGTCGAAGCTCTCCGGCGTTTCCGTCGAACATCTCAAGGCGCTCGCCGAGCTCTACGCCGATCCGAAGATCAAGGTCGTCTCCTTCTGGACCATGGGCTTCAACCAGCACACGCGCGGCACCTGGGCCAACAACCTGATCTACAACATCCACCTGCTGACCGGCAAGATTTCCGAGCCGGGCAACAGCCCCTTCTCGCTGACCGGCCAGCCGTCGGCCTGCGGCACGGCGCGCGAGGTCGGCACCTTCGCCCACCGCCTGCCGGCCGACATGGTCGTCACCAACCCGGAGCACCGGCGCCACGCCGAGGAACTTTGGCTGCTGCCGGACGGCACGATTCCCGACTGGGTCGGCCTGCACGCCGTGGCCATGGCGCGCGCGCTGAAGGACGGCAAGGTCAATTTCTACTGGCAGATGTGCAACAACAACATGCAGGCCGGGCCGAACATCAACGACGAGCTCTATCCCGGCTGGCGCAACCCGGACAACTTCATCGTCGTCTCCGATCCCTATCCGACGGTTTCCGCGATGGCCGCCGACCTCGTCCTGCCGACGGCGATGTGGGTCGAAAAGGAGGGCGGCTACGGCAACGCCGAGCGCCGCACGCAGATCTGGCGCCAGCAGGTGAAGCCGCCCGGCGAGGCGCGCTCGGACCTGTGGCAGATCATGGAGTTCGCCAAGCGCTTCCGGATCGACGAGGTGTGGCCGCCGGAACTCCTGGCCAAGGCGCCGAAGCTCAAGGGCAAGAGCATGTTCGACGTGCTCTACCGCAACGGGCAGGTGGACAGATTTCCGCTCAAGCAGATCCAGAAGGGCTTCGACAACGACGATGCCAAGCACTTCGGCTTCTATGTGCAGAAGGGCCTGTTCGAGGAGTACGCCTCCTTCGGCCGCGGCCACGGGCACGACCTCGCGCCCTTCGAGACCTACCACCAGGCGCGCGGCCTGCGCTGGCCGGTGGTGGACGGCAAGGAGACGCTATGGCGTTTCCGCGAGGGCTACGACCCCTACGTGAAGAAGGGAGAGAAGGTCCGCTTCTACGGCCACCAGGACGGCAAGGCGGTGATCTTCGCGCTGCCCTACCAGCCGCCGCCCGAGGCGCCGGACAAGGAGTACGACCTCTGGCTGTGCACCGGCCGCGTGCTCGAACACTGGCACACCGGCTCGATGACGCGGCGCGTCCCGGAACTGTACAAGGCCTTTCCCGATGCCGTCGTCTTCATGCACCCGGACGACGCCAGGGCGCGCGGCCTGCAGCGCGGGATGGAGGTCCGGGTGGCCTCGCGGCGCGGCGAGATCACGTTGCGCGTCGAGACGCGCGGCCGCAACAAGCCGCCGCGCGGCCTCGTGTTCATTCCCTTCTTCGACGCCGGGCGCCTGGTCAACAAGCTGACGCTCGATGCCACCTGTCCGATTTCGAAGGAGACGGACTACAAGAAGTGTGCGGTCAAGGTGTTCCGGGCCTGAGCGCCGAAGGGATCGTCTTCCAGAAAAACAGTGGCCGGCGCTTTGCGCCCGGCCGATGAACAGAGATGGGAACTATGAAACTGATTCACGCCGCAGCCTTGCTGACCGGGCTGCTCCTGTGCTGTGCCGGGAGCGCAGCCGCGCAGGAAACGCTGCGTTCCGAACGGGGCAATGCCTCCATCGAGGAGGAATCGAAGGTGAACATGTTCCGCCCCGAGGCGGACAAGGAGAGCATCCCGCGCAACTACGCCAGGCAGCCGCCGCTGGTTCCGCACAGCATTCGCGGCTACGAGGTGACGCAGAACTTCAACAAATGCATGGACTGCCACTCCGCCGAGCGCGCGGAAGCGACCCGGGCGACCCGGGTCGGCAAGTCGCACTACCTGACGCGGGAGGACAAGAAACTCCCCAACATCTCGCCGCGCCGCTACTTCTGCCTGCAGTGCCACGTGCCGCAGTTCGACGCGCCGCCGCTGGTCGAGAACGTCTATAAGCCCGCCGCCAAGAGATAGGGAAATTTCATGGAAACGAAAAAAACGCTCCTGGCCCGGCTCGGAAAGCTCGTTCCCGCGTGGGTCGGGAAACTCGTCCCCGGCTGGCTGAAGCGCGTCGGTCCGTTTGCCGCCGTCGGCCTGTTCGCCGCCGGCATCGTCTTCTGGGGCGGCTTCAACTGGGCGCTGGAAATGACCAACCGCGAGGAGTTCTGCATCTCGTGCCACGAAATGAAGGACAACGTGTTCGTCGAGTACCAGAACACCATCCACTACACGAACCGCACCGGCGTGCGGGCGACGTGCCCGGACTGCCATGTGCCGAAGGAGTGGGGGCCGAAGATGTGGCGCAAGATCCAGGCCTCGAACGAGGTGCTGCACAAGATTCTCGGCACCATCGACACGCGCGAGAAGTTTCTCGCCAAGCGCCAGAGGCTGGCCGAGAACGAATGGCGGCGCTTCAAGGCGACCGATTCGCGTCCGTGCCGCAACTGCCACAACTTCAACTACATGGACTACAGCATGCAGGGCATGCGTCCGGCGCGCGAGCATCCGAAGGCTTTCGACGAGGGCAAGACCTGCATCGACTGCCACAAGGGCATCGCCCACCAGTTGCCGGCCGTCGACCAGCACATCGGAAGGTTCAACGAAGGCGCCCTTGAAATCACGCACGGCGACGGGGCGCCGGAGGCGGGGGCTGGGCGATGAGATCGCCCGTTTCCGAATCCGTTTGCCGCGCGCCGCTGCGCGCGTCCTTCTTCTCCCGTTTCGTCGCACCGAGGTTTCCGTCATGAACGAATCCGCTCTCGGCTTCACCCATTTTCTCGCCCAGGCCGACCATGTCGCGCGTTTCATCCTCGTCGCCATGCTGCTCGCCTCGCTCGTCAGCTGGGGAATCATCGTCGACCGCCTGCTCGGGCACTGGCTGCTCAGGCGCCGCAGCGCCGCCTTCCTGACGCGCTTCCGGCGCGCCCGCTCGTTCGCCGAGGTGGCCGACGGCCTGCCCGAGGCGCCCGATGAACCCTGCGCCCGCCTCGCCCGCATCGCGCTGGATTCGACCCGGCACTACGCGGCGCACGACGCCAGCCATCTCGACGCCGCCGGCGGCCTGTCGGAGTTCCTCACGCGCGCCCTGCGTCAGGGCATCGAGGAGGAGAGCGAGCGTCTCGAACGCGGACTGACGCTGCTCGCCTCGGTCGGATCGACGGCGCCCTTCGTCGGCCTGTTCGGCACCGTCTGGGGCATCTATCACGCGCTGCTGGCCATCGGCCTGTCCGGCCAGGGCACGCTCGACAAGGTCGCCGGCCCGGTCGGCGAGGCGCTGATCATGACCGCCATCGGCCTCGCCGTGGCGATTCCGGCGGTGCTCGGCTACAACGCGCTGACGCGGCGCAACCGGATCGTCCTCGGCCGCCTCGACGCCTTCGGGCACGATCTGCTGACGCTGGCCGTCACCGGCGCGCCGCTGCTGCGCGGCGGGCGCGCCCCGGCGCTGCGCGTCGCGGGAGCCGCGTGATGGGGCTGGGAACGCTGGGCTCGGGGGCCGGCGGGCGGCCGCTGTCGGAAATCAACGTCATCCCGCTGGTCGACGTCATGCTGGTGCTGCTCGTCGTCTTCATCGTCACCGCGCCGCTGCTGACGCACGCGGTCAAGCTCGAACTGCCGCAGGCGAGCAGCCGTCCCAACGTGACGCGCGCCGAGCACGTCGAGATCGCCGTGCAACGCGATGGGCGGCTCCACTGGAACGGCGAGGCGGTGACGCCGGCCGAACTGGAGCGGCGTGCCGCCCGGCTCGCCGCTGCGGCGCCGGACACCGAAATCCATCTCAAGGGCGACGCGGCGGTGCCCTACGGGGAAATGGCGCGCACCTTGTCCGTTCTCGCCCGCAGCGGCCTGCTGCGGATCGGCTTCGTTACCGAGCCCGGCTGAGCGCCGCCGCGCGCCGTGCCGGGGCGGGCGTTCCCGGCGCGGCGCTTTGCTCCGCCGGGGCAGGAGGGCTATCATGCTGCGGCCTTCCGGATTGCCGCCCATGCTCCCCGCTTCTCTCTTTCCCGCTCGCCGCTCGCCGACCTTTCTCGCGCCGATTCGCTCGATTCGTCGCGTCTTCCTCTGCCTGCTGCTCGCCTGCGGGCTGGGGGCCGTCGTCGTGCCCGCTGCGCATGCGGCGCCGGTCGTCGTCGCCGCTGCCGCCGACCTCAAGTTCGCGCTCGGCGAGATCGCGGCGAACTACGAGAAGGAGAGCGGGCAGGCGGTGCAGCTCGCTTTCGGCTCGTCCGGCAACTTCGCGCGGCAGATACCGCAGGGCGCGCCCTTCGATCTCTTTCTCTCGGCCGACGAGGACTACGTCCTGAAACTCGCCGCGCAGGGCTTCCTGCGCGACGAAGGCGCGCTCTACGCGATCGGTCGCATCGCGCTGCTCGTGCCGCACGGCTCTAAACTGAAAGCCGACGGCGAGTTGAAGGACCTCGTCGCCGCCGTCGCCGACGGGCGCGTGCAGCGCTTCGCCATCGCCAATCCCGAACATGCGCCCTACGGCCGCGCGGCGCGCGCCGCCCTGCAGCGGGTCGGCGTCTGGGAGGCGCTGCGGGGCCGGCTGGTGCTCGGCGAGAACGTCGCGCAGGCGGCGCAGTTCGCGACCAGCGGCTCGACGCAGGGCGGCATCGTCGCCTGGTCGCTGGCGCGTTCGCCGGAAGTGGCCAAGCTCGGCGAATCGGCGCTGCTGCCGGCGGACTGGCATCCGCCGCTGCGCCAGCGCATGGCGCTGACGCGCAAGGCCGGCGCCGATGCGCAACGCTTCTACGACTACCTGCAGCAGCCGGCGGCGCGCGCCGTCTTCGAGCGCCACGGCTTCACGCTGCCGGCGCGCTGAACGCGACGATGGACTGGCAGGCGCTCACCCTCTCGCTGAAGCTCGCCGCCGCCACGGCGTTCGTCCTGCTGCCGTTTTCCGTCTGGCTGGCGCGCCGCCTCGCGTGGTCGCGCTTCGCCGGGCAGGGCGCGCTGGAGGCGGCGATCATGCTGCCGCTCGTGCTGCCGCCGACCGTGCTCGGCTACTACCTGCTGCTCGGTTTCGGCGGCGCCTCGCCGCTCGGCCAGGCCTACCACGCGCTGACCGGGCGCGCGCTGGTCTTCAGCTTCGACGGTCTGCTCCTCGCCTCGCTCGTCTTCAACCTGCCGTTCGCCGTGCAGCCGATGCAGCGCGCCTTCGCCGCGATTCCGCGCGAGGTGCGCGAGGCGGCCTGGGTGTCCGGCCTGTCGCGCTGGCAGACCTTCCTGCGCATCGAGCTGCCGCTCGCCTGGCCGGGCATCGCCGCCGCGCTGGCGCTGACCTTCGCGCACACGCTCGGCGAATTCGGCGTCGTCCTGATGGTCGGCGGCAATCTGCCGGGCGAGACGAAGACGATCGCCATCGCCATTTACGATCAGGTGCAGGCCTTCAACGATTCGGCGGCGGCCGGCATGTCGGCATTGCTGCTCGGCCTGTCCTTCGTCGCCGTGATGCTGGTGTACCGCCTCGGCCGGCGCGGAGGGCCGCGCTGATGCTCGAAGCGCGCCTCGAACAGGCGGCGCCGATCCCGCTCGCCGCCGACATCGCATGCGCGCGCGGCGAACTGCTCGCGCTGGTCGGCCCGTCGGGCAGCGGCAAATCGACGCTGCTGCGCTGCCTCGCCGGCCTGCACCGGCCGGCCGGCGGCTTCGTGCGCTGCGCCGGGCAGACCTGGTACGACGCCGGCGCCGGCATCGACGTGCCGCCGCAGCAGCGCCGCGTCGGCTTCGTCTTCCAGCACTACGCGCTGTTTCCGCACATGAGCGCGCTGGCCAACGTGACGGTCGCGCTCGGCCATCTGCCGCCGCCAGAGCGCGCCGCGCGGGCGCGCGAGTGGCTGGCGCGGGTCAATCTCGACGGCCTCGAAGCGCGCCAGCCGGGCGAACTGTCCGGCGGCCAGCAGCAGCGCGTGGCCCTCGCCCGCGCGCTGGCGCGCGAACCGCGCGTGCTGCTGCTCGACGAACCCTTCTCGGCGGTCGATCAGGTGACGCGGCGCAAGCTCCTGCGCCAGCTCGTGCAGCTGCGCCGCTCGCTGGACATCCCGATCGTCCTCGTCACGCACGACCTCGAAGAAGCGAGCCTGCTCGCCGACCGCATGACCGTGCTGCACCACGGCCGCACGCTGCAGACGGCGGCGCCGGCCGAGATGCTGGCGCAGCCGGCGAGCGCGCTGGTGGCGCGCCTGACCGACCAGCCCAACCTGTTCGCCGGCAAGGTGCTGCGCCACCTGCCGGAGGACGGCGCGACGGCCTTCGAATGGCTGGGCCGCACGCTGCTCGCGCCCTACACGCCGGCCTTCGCGCCCGGCGCGACGGTGTGCTGGGTGGTGCCGGCGGCCGGCGTCGTGCTCGTGCGCGAGGACCAGCAGACGCGCGAGAACACGCTCTGCGCCCGCGTCGCCGAAGCGCTCTCCTGGCGCGGCCACGCCAGCGTCACGGCGCGCGTCGGCGACGCCGCGCTGTCCTTCGCCATCGGCGCCTCGGTGGCGGCGCGCCGCGGCATCGCGCCGGGCGCCGTCGTGCCGCTGCAACTGCAGCGCGCGGCGATCCGCCTGCTGCCGCCCGATCCCGCCGTGATCGACGCCTTCCGCTCGTTTTCCGACCTTCCGCCCGAAACTCTGCAAGAATTGCATCCATGAGCCAAAACACCTCCCGCGACACATCCAGCGACACTTCCCGCGAAGACATCCTCGGCCGCGTGCGCGCCGCCCTCAAGCAGGACCCCGCCGCCGACCCGGCGCAGGCCGCCGCCCGCCGCCAGGCGGCGCTCGACCACATCGCCGCGCGTCCGTCCGGGCCGCGCCCGGCGCTCGCCGCGCTGCCGCAGGGCGAACTCGTGCAGCGCTTCCGCGCGCGCTCCGAGGCGATGTCCTCGACCGTCGACACGGTCGCCGGCAGCGCCGAGGTGCCGGCCGCCGTCGCCCGCTATCTCGCCGCTACCGGCCTCGCGGCCCGCGCCGTCTGCTGGCCGCGCCTCGGCGGACTCGATTGGGCGGCCGCCGGCCTCGCCGTCGAGCCGCGCGCCGCGGCGCCCGACGATCTGGTCGGCATCACCGGCGTCTTCTGCGCGATCGCCGAAACCGGCTCGCTGATGCTGCTCTCCGGCAACGAGACCGCGGCCACGACCAGCCTGCTGCCGGAAACGCACATCGCCGTGGTGCCCGCCTCGCGCGTCGTCGCCGGCATGGAGGAGGGCTTCGCCCTGCTGCGCGCCGAGCACGGCGCCCTGCCGCGCGCGGTGAATTTCGTCTCCGGCCCGTCGCGCACCGGCGACATCGAGCAGACCATCGTCCTCGGCGCGCACGGCCCGTACCGCGTGCACCTGATCGTCGTCGCCGACGAGTGACGCGGCGACGCCTGCCGCCAACCTTCCGTCACGCCGTCCCATGAGCGCCCATCGCCACGACCACGCCGCGCACGATCACGCGCACGGCCATCACCACCATCACGCCGACGCCGGCCCGCGCCTGCGCTGGGCGCTGCTGCTGACGCTCGCCTTCGCCGGCGTCGAGGCGCTCGCCGGCTTCTGGTCGGGGTCGCTGGCGCTGCTCGGCGACGCCGCGCACATGGTCACCGACAGCGCCTCACTCGGGCTCGCCGCCTTCGCCGCCTGGCTCGCGCAGCGTCCGCCGTCGCAGCGCCACACCTACGGCTACGGCCGCGTCGAGACGCTCGCCGCGCTGTTCAACGTGGTCTTCATGGTGCTCGTGGTCGGCGGCATCGCCTGGGCCGCCGTGCACCGCTTCCTCGCACCGAGCGCGGTCAACGGCGAGGCGGTGACCGTCGTCGCCGTCGTCGGCCTCGCGATCAACGTCGGCGTCGCCTGGCTCTTGATGCACGGCGAGCAGACGATGAACACGCGCGGCGCCCTGCTGCACGTGATCGGCGACCTGTTCGGCTCGGTCGCCGCGCTGGCCGCCGGGCTGGTCGTGATGTGGACCGGCTGGACGCCGATCGATCCGCTGCTCTCGCTGCTGATCTGCGTGCTGCTGCTGGTCTCCAGCCTGCGCCTGCTGCGCGAGGTGCTGCACGCGCTGATGGAGGGCGTGCCGGCGCACCTGTCGACCGAGGCGGTCGGGCGCGCGCTGGCCGCCGTGCCGGGCGTGCGCTCGGTGCATGACCTGCACATCTGGACGCTGTCGTCGAACCGCATCGCGCTCTCGGCGCACCTCGTCGTCGATTCGCTCGACGGCTGGCCGCAGGTGCTCGCCGCGGCGCGCCACGCGCTGGAGCATCAGGGGATCGCCCACGTCACGCTGCAGCCCGAGGCGAACGCGCAGGCCGTGCGCTGGATGCCTTATACGGGCAAGGCGCCGGACGGTGAACCGGGCCGGGGCAAGTAGCCCGGCGGCAATCCGGCGGCGGCGTCGTGCAGGTCCGGCGCGCGAGCGTTCCGCGTCAGAGGCTCAGCCCGGCCGCCCGCATCAGCAGGCGCAGGCCGAAAGCGAAAACGGCGAGGGCGGCGACGCCGGCGCTCCAGATCAGCAGCAGCCAGCCGACGCGCTTCCACCACGGACCGGCTCCTTCGCCGTCGCGTCCGCCGCAGCTGTCGTCTGACCCGGTGCCCCCGTTCCGCACCATCAGTGATACCCCTCGCCCGCTTTGACCTTGCCGCGGAAGACGTAGTACGACCACGCGGTGTAGGTCAGGATGAAGGGAATGATGAGCAGCGCGCCGACCAGCGTGAAGCCCTGGCTCTGCGGCGGCGCCGAGGCCGCCCAGATGCTCACGCCGGGCGGGATGATGTTCGGCCACAGGCTGATCCCGAGGCCGCTGTAGCCGAGGAAGACGAGCGCCAGCGTGAGGATGAAGGGCGCCGCGTGCGGCTCGCCGCGCAGCGCGCGCAGCAGGAAGTACATGCACGCCGCGACGAGCAGCGGCACCGGCGCGAACCAGAACAGGTTGGGCAGGCTGAACCAGCGCTGCGCGACGGCGGGGTCGGCGAGCGGCGTCCACACGCTGACCGCGACGATGGCCGCGAGCAGCAGCCAGACCAGCTTGCGCGTGAGGGCGATGGCGCGCGCGCGCAGTTCGCCGTCGGTCTTCATGATCAGCCAGGTGCTGCCGAGCAGCGCGTAGGTGGCGATCAGGCCGAGGCCGGTGAACAGCGCGAACGGGCTGATCCAGTCGAGTGGGCCGCCGGCGTAGGCCTGATCGACGAGCGGCAGGCCGCGCAGGTAGGCGCCGAGCGTCACGCCCTGGAAGAAGGTGGCGGCGAGCGAGCCGCCGATGAAGGCCTTGTCCCAGACGTGGCGCTCGTGCTCGCGCGCCTTGAAGCGGAATTCGAAGGCGACGCCGCGGAAGATCAGCGCCATCAGCATGAAGCACAGCGGCAGGTAGAAGGCGCTCAGGATCACCGCGTAGGCCAGCGGGAAGGCCGCCATCAGGCCGGCGCCGCCGAGCACCAGCCAGGTCTCGTTGCCGTCCCAGACCGGCGCCACGGTGTTCATCATCACGTCGCGCTGCTCGCGCTCCGGGAAGAAGGGGTAGAGGATGCCGATGCCGAGGTCGAAGCCGTCCATCACGACGTACATCATGATGCTGAAGACGACGATCAGCGCCCAGATCAGGGGAAGGTCGATGCCCATGCTCATGGCCTCCGTGTGCCCGCGCCGTTGCCGCCCGTTTCCGGCGCGATGGTGCGCAGCAGCGGCTGCACCTCGTTCAGCGCGCTGGCGCTGGCTTCCGCGCCGTGTCCCGGGTCCGGCAGCGGGCCGACCCGGATCAGGCGCAGCAGGTAGGCGATGCCGACGCCGAAGACGGCGCAGTAGATGACGACGAAGAGCAACAGCGTGACGCCGACCTGCAGTGCGTCGTGCGCCGAGACGGCGTCGGCCGTGCGCAGCAGGCCGTACACCACCCACGGCTGGCGGCCGAGTTCGGTGGTCAGCCAGCCGGCGAGCAGGGCGAGCAGCCCGGCGCCGCCCATCCACAGCGTGCAGCGCAGGAAGGGGCGGCAGTCGTAGAGGCGGCCGCGCCAGCGCAGCCACAGGCTCCACAGGCCGAGCGCGATCATCAGCAGGCCGAGGCCGACCATCGCCCGGAAGGTCCAGAACAGTACCGTCGCGTTCGGCCGGTCGGCGGCGGGAAAGTCCTTCAGCCCCTGGATCCGCCCGTTCCAGTCGTGCGTCAGGATGAGGCCGCCGAGGCGCGGGATTTCCAGCGCGTAGCGCGTCGTCTCGGCGGCCATGTCGGGCAGGCCGAAGACGATCAGCGAGGTGCCCGCTGCGCGCCCGTCGTCGCCGCCTGCGTCCTTGCGCTCCCAGTGGCCTTCCATCGCGGCGATCTTCGCCGGCTGGTACTGCAGCGTGTTGAGTCCGTGCAGATCGCCGACCAGCGCCTGCAGCGGCGCGACGAGCAGGATCATGCCGGCGGCCATCGACAGCATCTTGCGCAATGCCGGACTGTCGCGTCCGCGCAGCAGATGCCAGGCCGCCGAGGCGGCGACGAAGAGCGCGGTGGCGAGGTAGGCGGCGAGCACCATGTGCGCCAGCCGGTAGGGGAAGGACGGCGTGAAGATGACCTGCAGCCAGTCGGTCGGCACGACGCGGCCGTCGACGATCTCGTGTCCCTGCGGCGTCTGCATCCAGCTGTTCGAAGCGATGATCCAGGTCGATGAGATCAGCGTGCCGAGCGCCACCATGCAAGTCGACAGGAAATGCAGGCCGGGGCCGACGCGCTTCATGCCGAAAAGCATGACGCCGAGGAAACCGGCTTCGAGGAAGAAGGCGGTGAGCACCTCGTAGGTCAGCAGCGGCCCGGTGATGCTGCCGGCGAAGCGCGAGAAGCCGCTCCAGTTGGTGCCGAACTGGTAGGCCATGACGAGCCCGGAAACGACGCCCATGCCGAAGTTGACGGCGAAGACCTTGGACCAGAAATGGTAGAGGTCGAGGTAGACCGCCTGCCCGGTCTGCAGCCAGCGCGCCTCCAGCACGGCCAGATAACTCGCCAGGCCGATCGTGATGGCCGGAAAGATGATGTGAAAGGAGATCGTGAAAGCGAACTGGATTCGGGCCAGATCGAGCGCTGTGACTTCCGGCATCGTGCCTCCTGGGCGGCGTCCGCGACGGCCGGCGGGCGCGCGGCGTGCGTGGGCGGACCCAGTATGGACCGGCGGCGGCGGGGCGAGTTCCGGCGGCGGGGGGGCAGCTTGCGGCCGCCGCCGTTCAGGCCGGCACGCGGACGGCCACGGTGGCGGGCGTCGCGTAGTAGCGCTTTCTGAGCTTGAGGAAGGGCGCCTCGACGAAGCGGAAGCTCAGGTGGCCCAGCGGCACCATCAGCAGGAAGCAGGCGAGCGCCCAGGGCAGCGCCCGCGCGAAGGTCGAGATGTCCATGACGTGCTCGTGGACGAAGGCGGCGGCGCGGAAGACGACGAAGAAATGCAGGAGGTAGATCGAGTAGGAATAGGTGCCGATGCGCCCGACGAAGCGCGAGACGCCGCCGTGCGCATGCGCGAAGGAGGCGTCGTACCACGCGATGCCCGCCGCGTAGGCCAGCCCCTCGATGGTCGGCAGGACGATCCAGAGCGCGCTCGGCGACGGGTAGGCGGGGCGGTGGTAAAAGCCGCCGCCGGCGTCGAACAGCCAGTAGAAGAGGGCGAAGGCGGCGAGGCCGGCGAGCACCGGAAGATGGCGCCGGGCCAGATCGCCGCGGAACTGGAAGGCGAGCATGCCGAGCGCGAACTGGTCGACGCGCCCGACGATCGTCCAGTAGGCGAGCGTCTGGATTTCCCCCGTCTGCCGGTAGAGCGCAAGGCGCAGGACGAGCGCCGCGAGGACGACGCACAGCGGCAGCCAGCGCGAATGCCGCAGCAGCCAGAGGAAGACCGGCAGGACCAGGTAGTAGTGGAACTCGACCGTGATCGACCAACCGCCGTTCGGCAGCGTCGGGAACACGAGCCCGCGGACGAGCGTGTAGGCGTAGCCGGCCAGCCACGCGCCGGCGAGCGCCTTGGCCAGGCCGACGCCGAGAAGGACGAGGACGAGCAGCGGCAGCAGGCGCAACGCCCGGTTCCAGAGAAAGGGCAGGTAGGCGATGCGCCGCCCGTCGAGCAGCTTGGCGAACAGATAGCCGCTCAGCGTCATGAACAGCGCGACGCCGGTGTGCCCTTCGTCGAACAGCGCCAGCGGGAAGAACGCGGGGGCGGTGTTGAACGGCACCGGGTAGCCGTTCGCCGCGTGCAGGAAATGCCAGACGAAGACCATGCAGGCGGCCAGCGCCCGCACGTGGTCGAGCGCGATGAAGTGTTCTCCCGATGAGGAACGCATGGCCTGCCCTCGCAAAGGGGCGCCGGAACGATCCGCCGCCGGCGCCGCAAAAGCATTTTCGCGGGGCGCGGTCCGCCGCTGAAATACCGCGTGCACGGTAAGGGCCGGGGGCGCCGCCGTTTGCGCGGGCGTTGCGGGCCGACGCGTTCGCCGGCCTTCGCTACAATGGCGGCGCAACCCTCCGCGCCCGACCGTGCGCCGCCGCACTCCACCCAGGACACCCGCCATGGACCCCCGCACCGCCGCCGACGACATCCCGCCGCTGCCCACCGTCGAACTCGAGAGCAGCGCGCAGCCGCGCCACGCGGTCATCTGGCTGCACGGCCTCGGCGCCGACGGCAACGATTTCGTGCCGATCGTCGAGGCGATGTTCGCCGACCCGGGCGCCGACGCAGCCGGCCTGCCGCCGATCCGCTTCGTCTTTCCGCACGCGCCGGTGCGCCCGGTGACGATCAACGGCGGCTATGAGATGCGCGCCTGGTACGACATCGTCGCGCAGGACTTCTCGCAGCGCCGCGAGGACCCGGCCGGCGTCCGCCAGTCGGCGCGCCAGATCGAGGCATTGATCGCGCGCGAGAACGCGCGCGGCGTCGCCGACGAGCGCATCGTGCTCGCCGGCTTCTCGCAGGGCGGCGCCGTCGCGCTGCACACCGGCCTGCGCCACGCGCACCGGCTGGCCGGCATCCTCGCGCTGTCGACCTACCTGCCGCTGGCCGAGACGCTGGCCGCCGAGGCCGGCGCCGCCAACCGCGACGTGCCGATCTTCATGGCGCACGGGCGCGACGACGGAGTGATCCCCTACGCCTTCGGACAGCGCTCCGGCGAGCTGCTGCGCGCCGCCGGCTACGCCGTGGACTGGCGCGCCTACGCCGTCGAGCACGGCGTCTGTCTGGAAGAAGTGCTCGACATCGCCGGTTGGCTGCGCGGCGTGTTCGGCGCCGCCGCCCGGGCATGACGCGCCTGAAGTACCTGGCCGGCTACCCGGAGGAGGTGCTCGCCCGCGTGCGCCAGGGCATCGCGCGCGGCGAGCTCGGCGAGGCGCTGCGCCGCAAGTACCCGGAGCGCCACGAAGTGCGCACCGACCGCGCGCTCTACGACTACGCGCAGGAACTGAAGAACCGCTATCTGCGTAACGCCGAGCCGCTGTCCAAGGTGCTTTTCGACAACAGCCTGCACCTCGTCGCCAAGGCCCTCGGCACGCACAGCACCGTGCCGCGCGTTCAGGGCGGGCGTCTCAAGTCCAAGCGCGAGATCCGCGTCGCCACCCTGTTCCGCGACGCGCCGCCCGAGTTCCTGCGCATGATCGTCGTGCACGAACTCGCGCACCTCAAGGAGCGCGAACACGACCGCGCCTTCTACCAGCTCTGCACGCACATGGAGCCGGACTACTTCCAGCTCGAATTCGACACGCGCCTCTATCTCACGCAGCTCGATCTGGAGGGCGGGGCCTGATGCCGTTCGACTTCGCGCCCGGCGGAAAGCATCAGGCTATCGCCCTTGAAGCGGGTCGCTCTGGTTGTTGAGGTCGGGTTTGGCGGTCGGCGCGACGTTGCTGCCGGCGAGGAGGGCGCCGTTGCCGTCGAGACCGCCGGGCTGGAGGTGGGCATAGACCTGCGGCACCAGAGCGCGGGTCTGGGTACCGTCGGGCAGGGGTACGTCCTTTTCCACCAGCCAGACGATGTCGCTGGTCAGTTGCGCCATCTGCGCCGGCGTCAGGGCAATGCCGGGAACGAGCTGGTGGGCGTTGCCGAGATTTTTGCCATAACCTTGAGCAACTATCTATTCGCCTAGCTGGTCGGTTTTTTTATGGTGTCCCAAATTTTTCTATTGCGATTTAGCTCTGCTTGTGCGATGTCTGGAAAATTCTCTGCTGCTGAATTTGCTAGATGTTCGCTTGCGGCAATAAACCAAATCGGTGGCCAGCTCATTATGGTCTCTTTTTCTTCAAGAATAAAATTAATAACGGTTTGAATGAAATTGTCGTTTGCCTCTTGCTCGTTCAGTCCGTGTTTTTCTTGTAAAGAATTGAAGTTTTCCCCTTTGATTGCGTACCATACATTTTCAAATAAAAATGAGCAGCCTGCGGTATGAAACCATGCTGCTAATAGTCGTGAGTTGTTTTCTGGTTGGCCGATTTCAATCGAAAAGTTATCAAAGTATATTTTTATTGAGTAATCTTCATAATCGACTTTTTTTGCTAGTCCGCTTAGCTTTAATTTGTTTATGGCTGTTTCTCCTTTTGTGCCACAGGCAAGGTTGTTCATTTGCATCCTCCTAAGCACATTTTTCCGGTTTTTTCTTCATAAACAAAACCGTTTTTTCTAAGATATTCAAACTCTCTACCGAATCCAGAAAGTCCGTCGTAACTATTAGCGCTTTTCAGGGTGCTTAGCTCGGGTTTCGTTGCAAGCACGATATCATCACCTCTGGCAATCGCTGAATCTAACCATGGTTTATTAACTTGAGTCCAGAATTTTTCAGGGCCAAGGGTGGCATACAAACCATCGGGTGTGTTTAGCAAATTAAACCCAGTGGATTGCGCCCCGTCGATTGCCATTGATTTTGGTATGCCAAGTTCGGAGTTGATAATTCTCCCAGTGTCGCTGCTATATGTTCCGAGGATGGTTGTAACTTTATCAGGGTTTGATTTTATAACAATGCCACTAGATGTTTTGAGTTCTATCGGAAAGTTAGTTGGAGCCCCGTCACGATAGAAGTTGCTATACTGCTTTGCACTGGCAATAGCCTCCGCATCTGCTAACTTGTAAGCTTTTGAGACAGCCATTCCCTCCAAAACATTCTTGCTGACATTAACACCTATTTTTGCTAGTGCTGCTCCACCCTTCGCAGCAGCCCCCACGCCAGTTGCAACACTCCCCACCTGCCAGATCAAAGCACCTAAATCTCTTCCTAGCTGCTCCGCATTGGCGTCGCCTCCCTGTTCCAAGGCGTGTTCCATTCTGGTGATTTTGTTATCCAACTCCCTGGAAATGCTGTCACCCAATGCTGATCGAGCAGCTTGGCTATTCACCAACTCCTTCAATCCATTCAGGCCGGCAATAGGGTCTTGTAAAAATTCCTTCAAGCCCTGAATGTCGCTCCAACCTGATTCTGCGAGGCCTTTACCAATACCTGCTGTTGTTAGAACATCCTGTTTCCCCGAAACGTAAGCCCACTTGCCAAGTACCTTGACTTTTTCTAAAAGAGAATCAGCCTTCGCCAATTCCTTATTCATCTGAACTTTTTGCTGTGTTGCAAGCCAGTTGTTATCGACAGCTGCAATGCTCGCGTTGCCTGCGGCAGTGGCATCATTTCCGGCTACGGTTGCAATACCCGTCACCAAGCTTGTTATCAGATTTCGCTTAGCCTCACGCTGAGTTGCCGTTTCGTCCGGACTGGTTTCACTAAACAAGCCAGTCAACAAGCTGCTTGTCGCTCCCCCCAGGGCGCCGGATGAGCACGCCTGGCTACTCGCTGCAGCACCTGCGCATGCCACGATGGCATGCATCGCTGCGTGTAGAGGGCTGCCTTCTGTAAGCGTGCCATCGGCAACCAGCTTCCCAATATACGTAGCGCCTTGTTGTTGAACGTAGTTAACCAGCATGTTCTGTGCGAATTGGGCGTTGCTGCCTGTGACATTCCCGCTCGCTGCCGCTACGAGAGCTGTTGCTATCTGCCGATAACTTCCGCCGGCTCCCCAGTTTTCGTTGATGGCATTGGCCTCGCTACGTAGATTGCCTGCTTGATCTCTGAGCCATTGGCGTTGTTCGTCGGTAAGATTGCTCGTCGGATCGGCTGCCAATCTATCGGCTTCTTTGGCTTGCGCGATTTTTTCATCGGCATCCTTCGCCCGATTGGTGAGGAAAGTCCCTACTTGCTGGGCAAAGGCTTGCGTGATCTGGAATCCGGCCTGGATTTCCTGCTCGTTGAGGATGGGCTTGAGGGCGTTGGCGGAGTCCTGCCCGGTGGCGACGTCCCGGTTGAGGCTGGCGATGGTCTCCTCGCCGCTCTTGCCGGTCTTGGCTTGTTGCCCGGCGTCGTCGGTGATGGTGATCGTACCGCCGCTGATGCCGCTGCTCGTGGTGCTGCTGTCGCTGCCCTTGGCCGAGAGGGCGATCGGGGTGGTGGCCGAGGCGCCGCCGGTGCTCGGCAGGGCGCTGCCGGGGGTCTGGGCGCTGCCCGTCTGCGCCTCGCCCTTGGCGTCGGTACCGACGCCGCTGCTCGGCGCCGGGGTGGCCCGGCTGCCGTCGCCCTTGGCCATACTGTAGTCCGAGGAGGTGTAGCCGCCGCCGAGACTGACGCTGCTGGCCTTGTACTCGGCCTTGTTTTCCAGTTCGCTGGTGGTGAGGGTGCCGGTGCTTAGGCTGTTCTTGCCGTCTTCGACCGCTTTGTCGGTGCTGCTGATGACCGCGCCCTTAAGATCGGTGTTGCCCTTGACCGTGACCTGGAAGCCATCGTCTCCTGCTTTCAGGCCGCTTTGTTCCTGCACGCTGCGGAAATCGCCGTCGATCTTTTGCTGCGAAGCGTTCAATGACGCGGAGAAACCGTAGCCGATCGTGACGCTGCCGCCGATCGATTGGTCCTTGCTGTGGAAGGAACTGCTGTCCTGCAGGCTTTCAATGTTCAGATCGCCGCCCACCTGGGCGGAGACCTGCTTGCCTTCGGCGGTGGCCCCCTTGAGGTTGGTGTCGGCGCCGGAGTTGAGCGCGAGCTTTTGCCCGGCCTGCAGCTGGGTTTCGGTCCAGGCGACGTCCGTGCCTTCGCCCTTGCCCCGGCTGCCGCTGGCGCTCACGGTAACGCCGAAAGCGAAGCCGTTCGAGCCGTAGGTGATCGAGACGCCGACCCCGCCGCTCTGGCCGCTGCTCTTGCGGTGCATTTCGTCCGTGTTCTGCGCCGCCAGCAGGTTGATGTCGTTGTCCGCCGCCACGCTCAGATCGCCACCGGCCTTGACCTGGCTGCCGCCGATGGTGACATCGCTTTGCTTGCCGCCGCCCTTGGCTTCGATACGGATGTCGCCGCCGGCCACTACGGTTGAACTCTCGGCGGTGCTCACTTCACGGGTGGTCACCGTCTCGTTCCGGCTGCTGCCGAGCATGATCGAGATGCCGACCCCGCCGCCCGCCGACGGATCCTTGGCGACGGCATCGACCGCGTTTTTTCCGGCCAGCGCCGTGCTGGCGCCGGCCAGTGCTTTCATCCGGTCGTCGCTTGTCTGGCTGCCTGCTTTTTTCATCTGCTGCGCCGTCTCCAGCGCTGCCAGGATCGGGCTGCTGACGCCCAGCGTCACGCCGCTTTGCTTGACCTTGTCTTCCTGCCGCGCCGAGAGGGTATTTTCGGCCGCCAGGATGTCCACTTTTTGGGCGCTAATTGCAATATCGCCCTGCGGCGCAAGCACGTGGCTGCCGACCTGGCTGTAGGCGCTGCCGGCCCGCAGGATCACGTTGCCGTCCGTCGAGCCGATGGTGCTGGCTGCGCTGGTGTTTTCCCGGCTATTGCCATCGCTGCTCTTTTGCTGCGTGCCGATGGTGATGCTGCCGCCGCCGGTCAGGAAGCCCGATTTTTTCTCTTCGCGGAAATGGCTTTCCTGATGGGTCTCGCGGGCCGCCTCGATGGTCAGATTGTTGCCTGCCTGCAGCACCGTTCCCTTGGTCGAGACCACGTTGCTGCCGCTCACCGTGAGATCGCGCCCGCTTTGCAGTTGAATGGTATCGCCGCTGAAGGTGCTGGCGATGCTCGAAGTGTCTCTGACGCTGTCGCGGGTGGTCACCGTCTTCTTCGACCCCCAGCTGCCGGTGCTCTTGCTGTAGCTGGTCGAGTCGAGACTGTAGCCGGCGTCGCCGGCGGTGATTGCGATGTCGCGTCCGGCGTTGGCCAGGACGGCGCCTTTGTCGCTGGTGACCTGGGCGGCGCGGGCATTGATGTCCTGCCCGGCCAGAAGCTGGATGTCGCCGCTGGTCTGGATCACGGTGCCGACATCCTGCCGCTGGCTTTCCCGGCGAGTGTTGCCGCTGTTGAAGAGGGCGTCGTAGCGGGCGCTTTCGGTGACGGTACCCAGGTTGAGGTTATTGCCGGCGGCAATGGCCGTGGTGCCCCCCGTGCCCTCGTTGACGACCTGGGCAGCCATGAGGTTGACGTCGCGCCCGGCGCTGGCGAGCAGGACGGCGTTCGGATTGCTGACGTACAAGCCGGCCACGCGGTCCACGTTGGTCCGTTCGCCCGATCCCGTCTGGCTGGTGCGGGTCGTGGAGGCGACGTTGATGTCGCGCCCGGCGGAAAGCATCAGGCTGTCGCCGCCCTGGAGCAGGCCGCCCAGATTGTTGAGATCGGTTCTGGCGGTCAGCGCGACGTTGTTGCCGGCGATGCGTCCGCCCAAGTTGTCGATGGTGTCGGCCGTCAGGGACACCACGTTGCGCCCGCCGATGGTGCCGCTGTTCGTGAGCCGGCTGCCGATGTTGAGATCGACGTTGCTGCCGGCGAGGAGAGCGCCGTTGCCGTCGAGATCGCCGGGCTGGAGGCGGGCGTAGACCTGCGGCACCAGGGCGCGGGTCTGGGTGCCGTCGGGCAGGGTCACGTCTTTTTCCACCAGCCAGACGATATCGCTGGTCAGTTGCGCCATCTGTGCCGGTGTCAGGGCAACGCCGGGAACGAGCTGGTGGGTCTTTGCGAAGGTGACCCCCTGGTCGATCAGCCCCCGATATTGGGCCTCGTCGCTGGCGTAGCTGTCGAGGAAGCGCCGCCCGGTCAATTGCGTTACCTGCTCGCGGATCAGCTGTTGTTCGTAATAGCCATCGCCGAGGCGCTTTTGTATCGTCGTCGGGTCGACAGCAAGCTGCTGGAGCATGTAGTCGGAACTGAGCCAGGTTCGGTAGTTGGTGAATCGCGAATTGCTTTCGATGATGTAAGTGTTGTCGCTCTTCGGATTGGCGCTGAACAGGCTGCTGGAGTTCAGGCTGCCTGCCAGGGAAGCGGGGTTGTCCAGGCTGACGACCGAGTTGCCGCTGCCGGACGCGCCCTGGCTGACCCGGTTGATGCTCAAGGCAGCAATCTGCGTGCCGTTGGCGCCGGGCGGGGTGTTTGCGTCGAACTGGGTCGGGGTCAGGCGGATTCCCGTAATGGTCGCCGCCGGGGAATAGCCGTAGTAAAACCTCTCGGTCCAGTCGTTGTCTTTCCCCTTGGGTTGGTGGTCGAGGTGGAAAATCATCGTTCCCACATCAGTGACGACGCGTTGCCCCGTGAATTCCGTGTTGACGAGATTTGGCGTCGTTACCTGGAGTGCGCCGCCGGCGACGATGCGGCTCAAATCGTTGAGGACGCTGTCGGCGTCAATCCGCAGGTTCCGCGTCGCCAGAATCTGCCCGGGGGCCGAACTCTGTACCCGGGTTTCCTTGATGGTTCGGGTGTAGTCGTAGCGGTAGAATTTGTCGAACTGACCATCCGGAGCGCTTAGCCGATAGAAGCTATCGCGCACGGTCGGCAGGGAAATCTGGTAGGGAAGGTAGCGGTTCATGGAACCGTAGCCTTGGTATTCTTGAATGAACTCGGAAGAGATCACCTCTTCCTTGGTTACGAAGTGCAGGTTGCGATTGCTGACCGTTTCCGCCGTGATCGACACGTCGCCCTGTGCCTGTATCGTGGCGCTGGCGTTGTCTACGCTGACGGCTTTCCCCGTTGCCTTCCGGTCGGCGTCCAGGCTGCCGCCGATGGCCAGGTGGCCTTCGCTGGTAATGCTGGCACCCTCCTGATTGGAGAGGTTCTGGACGCCGATGTCGAGGCGTTCGCGGGCGCCGATGTACGCTGCCTTACCGCCTTCCGCAAGATTGTTCAGGGTCGATGCTTCGATTGCCAGGCGGTCGCCGTAGAACTGGCCGCTGCCGATATTGTCGATTGCGGCAGCCTTGATCCAGGTGTTGCTTCCGTCGATCACGCCGCGGTTGGTCAGCAAGCCGTCGGCCTTGACGGTGGTTGAAGCGGCGTCGATTTCACCCTGCGCGGTGTTCTCGATTTCTGCGCCATGGATGTCGACAGCCGTTCCACCCTGCAGTTTTGCCTTGTTGGTCAGCTTGCCGAGCGTTTCGACGAGCAGGCTTCCGTTTGCTTCGACGTCGCCGGTGTTGGTGTAGTCTCCGGAAAAATTCGCATGCAAGTCGCCCAGGCTAAGGACCTTGCCGTTGCCGGTCAGCGTGGCGCTGTCGATTGCAAGCGCTTCTCCCGCGATCATGGTGCCTTCGGCGTTGGCAATGACCAGCGTTTTTCCAGCCACGTTACTCTCGGCTTTGGCGGCGCCATCGGCGATTACGACGCGTTTTCCAGAAGAAAACAGGCCCTTGGTATTGTCGATGACGCCGCTGCTGGTCAAAGCCAGCAAGTCGTTCGCCCGGATCGCGCCTTGGGCGTTGTCGAGGCGCTCCGTCGTGATCGCCACCGTTTTTCCTTCGATACCCTGATCGGTTTTCTGTGCGTCGAGCGTGTCGATATTGATGATCCGCTTGGCCTTGAGCGTCAAAGTCTGCCCGGAACGCATCAGGCTGGTATCGGTGCCGCTCGTGTTATCGATCTCGCCATTTCCCGTATCGATGGTCAGATCGCCTTGGGCACGCATTTTCCCGCCGCGATTGTCCAGCTTCGATCCGTGTAGAAGCATATCGGACTCGCTGGCGATGGTGCCTGTATTGCTGATCGCTTGGCCTGTGATGGACAAATCGCCTTGAGCGCCGATGAATCCGGACGTATTGTCCAGATTCCCCGTTTTCAGCGTGACTTCGCTTTGCCCGAGAATTCCTCCCGCCGTACCGGCGTTGGTGTTGGTCAGCTTCTCGCCCTGGGTGTCGATGGTTAGCGCGCCGGCCGCTTGAATCAGGCCGGTATCGTTGTTCAGCGCTGCACTGAGAATATCCAGGGTGCCGCGAGCGGCCAGGCTTCCGCGCGTATTGTCGAGCGGTTTTCCGTTGCTGTTGATGGAAACGTCCTGGCCGGTAAGGGTTCCGCCGATGTTGACGAGACCCAGGCTGGCAATCTGGATGTGCCGTCCGGCTTCGATCCGCCCCGCGTTGTTGTTGAGCATCCCCGCCGTGGAAGTTATCTTCACGTCCCCTTGGATCGATCCCAGGGTCGATGATTCGTTGTCGATGCTCTTGGCGGTGAGGAGCAGATCGTTGGTCGCTGCGATGGTGCCACGGTTTTCCAGCGCATCCTGGCTGTCAAGCACAACGGAGCCTTGAGAGAATATCGTCCCCGAATTGCCAATACTCCCGGTTGAATCGATCCGGATGTCTGTTGCACCAACGAGACGGCCGCTGTTCTCCAGCCGGCCATCGACCGAAATTGCAACCTCTCCTACGCTGGCGCCAAGGTGTCCTGCGTTCCGGACGCCTACTCCGGCCTCGGTTCCCACCAGTACAATTTTCCCGGCATACATGCCCCCCAGCTGCGCCACATCGATCGCAAACGCGGGAACGGCGCCTTGGCCGGAAATCGGCGTCGCCTGACTCAAATCGGCGCTTACCTGATTGGCGCCGGCAACCGCTTTAAGGTTTTGTGCCCAAACGCCCGCGTTTACCTGGATGGATCTGGCGATCAGGTCCGTGTAGTCGGCATTGCGGCCATCCAGGCCACTCCCTTGGATCGTTATGCTTCCGCCTTGAACCCGGTAGCCTTCGAGGCTCCCGCCGTTCATGATCGGCGTGCCGGTGGTCAGTGTGGCGCGGTTGGCGTTGATGAAGCCGCAGCCATCGCAGGTTACGCCTGCCGGATTGGCAATCACGACTTGCGCACGCTCCCCGGCAACCTCGACGTAGCCTCGCAATTGGCTGGGATTTAGGGAATTGACTTCGTTCAGGATGACGCGTGCCGCGCCGCCGGCCAACCATGCATTCCCTTGGACCCACCCGCCCATTTCAGTTTTGGTGTTGGTGCGTGCGTTGTTGAGAATTGCGCCTTGGCTGTTGACGTCGAACTGTGTGTAGGTATTCCTGGATACGCCAGCGGCGCTCGGAGTCTGGATATTGACCAACGGCACGCCGTTTGCCGTCGTTCCGATGTTGGGCTGCTGGTTTTTCGGCGCACCTGTGTCGGCGACGATCTGGGCGGTGACGATCCCCGGCCAGGAAACCATGCCGAGGACGCTCCACAGCGCGAAGAGCAATGGTCTGAGCGTTACCCATCGATGCTGACTGCCACCGCCTTCGGAGCACGCTCCGGTCCATGCTCCCTTGGAGGTGGAAGCGACACATTCAGCGACAGCCATCAAGAGACCGCGCGCCTGGTTGAAAACGATTCGGTATAGGTTCTTATTCATGTTGCCCCCTGATGAATTTGCTCAAAGCTGGAAATTGAGAGAAAACCCCGCGGTTGCGCGCTCTGTTTTGAAATGTTCCGGACGTTTTAGCGGCTGCCCGATGAATACGTCGTAGCTGAATCCTCGGTAGCCACCTCGCAGGCCAAGCACGGCCCCGGCAAGCGCTTTTCCGACGAGAAAGTCGCTGGAAGGCCCACCGACCTCCCCGTAGTCGGCGCCAAGATAGAATTCCTGGCCGCTTCCTCCGAGTGCCACCGACAAATCATTGCGAATCAGCCAGCCGCGCTCTGCCGACAATACGGTTTCGCCATCGAACCCGCGCACCGTGTAGCGCCCTCCGATAGCGAAACGATCCTGCGGTACCAATGGCGTTTCGTTCCATTGCCCGCGCCAGGAACCGGTGTAGCGAAGCTTTTGTTCACCGACGGCAAATGGCCAGTTCACTTGGGCATCTGCCGTCACCACGCCTGGTCGCGACGTGCCTTCCCCAAATTTTTCTTCGGGTGCCGGTAGTGATTCCATTGCGCCGGTTCCACGGCGGTAGGCCAGGTTCATATCGAGCGTGACTGAGGACAGAAATTCGCGGTGCCCGACGCCAAGCTCCCAACCCGCCATACGGCGCCGCTGGACCTCGATTTCGGTGTCGTCGATATAGTTGTTCGAGGAACGTGTCCAACCGCGTAGCCAGCTCGTCGTTTTGCGAGTCCCATCCCGGTAGATGAGCCGTGAAAGGCGTACTTCGCTGTTGTTGCTGGTGCCGCTATATACGTAACTCTGATTGATGCCGGCCACCGTCTGGTGATATTGGCTGCTACTCGATGTAAGGCCCAGCGACCAGTATCCAAAGGGGATGGAGTAGTGGATGGTGTGTCCCCGCGTTCCCTTTTCGCCGTTGCTTCCGCCTGCGACGCTCTGATTGACGCTGATATAGAACAGATCGTTCAAGGTCAGGAAATTGTCGTAGGAAAAAGTGACCCCGCCTTGCTGCTTGCCGGTGGCTTTTGATCCTCCGTCGTCGAGGGAAAGGGTCAGACGGAACGGAAAGGCTTGGCGGTATTGGATAACCAGGTCGCTTTCGCCTGGCGTCGCGCCCTCTCCTTCCGCCGGTGCGATCTGAATATCGGCTTCGGCAGTCGGAACGCGTTTGAAATTCTCCAGGCCCTGTTCCATATCCCTGAGATTCAGCAATTCGCCTGGACCAACCGGAATCGCATTCCACTTGGTGCCGCGCTCGCTGCTTCCCTCGGTAAACCGGACCTCCCGCACGCGTCCGGGAATGACAGTCAACCTAAGTGAGCCGCTTTTCAGATCCTGGGGTTCCGCCAGAATCCGGGTCGTAACGAAGCCGCGTTCGACAATGGCGTTCTGCACCCGCTTCATCACGAGATTGATGCCGGCGCCCCCAAGGCACTGTCCGGAGGCGGGGTCGTCCATCGGGTCTGCAGCCTGCAGCGCCCACTGGAATTTTTCCGCATCGTTTCCGTTCAATTCGATCGTGCGGATCGGAAAGCAGGGGGTTTCGTCCTTCGGCAAGCGCTGTAGCAATTCCTCCGTCGGGCGCTCCAGTCGAACCTCCGGCAAAGCCTCCTGCTGTTGACGCAGGGCGCGCTCCCGCTCTTGTTGCCGCAACAGTTCCTGCGCCATCCTATCGCCGACTTCGACCGGTGAAAGGGGCGATGGAGCCTGTGCGAAAGCGGAGGCTGCTGGAAACAGCGCGCAACCGACAGTCAAAAAGACCCCCTGCCACCGTCGGTAGCCCATTTCTTCCCCCCTGAACATCCAAGCCCTTTCTGAACGAAGGCTATCCACCGACATGCTGCGATGCCTATGGCGGCTCCAGATTCGTGGGGCCGGGTAGATAGCAAGGTTCCTGATATTGAAAACCTGAGAAGAAGAGTGGGTTTCCCCCTCGTTTTCTCGTTTGCAAACTTGCGAACGTGCAACTTCTGTCGGCTATCGAGCCGTTTCGTCGGAGGGGGAGGTGGCGTGCGGGGCAGCCGTTCTGAGTGAATAAATGTTGTTTTTTTCGGCCTTGTGCGGGCTATAAAATCAACATTTGTTTGTTTGTAACCTCAGTGGCCTTTTATGTGCTAATAAAGCTTTGTATTTAGCCGGGGTTGATTCTATGCATTATGCGTTGTTTAGTAAATATGCATAAAGTTATACGATGGTTTTGGGGCTTCCTTTGGGGGCGGGAAACGCTCAGTGCTGATGTCTGATGCTGGCGGCGGAGGTCGGGCGGCGGGATGGGCATTGAGGGTGTCCGCTCCCTTGTCGCTCCGGCTGCCGCACCACTGGTGCTGGCGTCGCAGTTCTGGCTTTGTACCGCCTACAGCAGCCCGAACGCTCCCAGCGCCGCGCCGGCGGCGAGCAGCCACAGGAGGTGGATGCGCAGGCGCCAGACGATCAGCGTGCTGAGCGCGGTCAGCAGCCAGAGCCGCCAGTCTTCACGCGGGTTGCCGTGCGCGCTGGCCATCAGCCAGCCGGTGGCCAGCATCAGCGCGATGACGATCGGCGCCAGTCCGAGCTTGAAGGCGCGCACGGCGCGCAGCTGCCGGTTGCGGTGGCCCCAGCGTGCGGCGAAGTAGGAGAGCGTGGTGCTCGGCAGCAGCATGCCGAACATCGCGAGGGCGGCGGCGAACAGGCCGCTGACGGTGCCGCCGGCGTTGATTCCGACGTTCCAGCCGAGCAGCGCGACGAAGAGGACGTTCGGCCCCGGCGCCGCCTGCGCGATGGCGATCGACGCGGTGAACTGGGCGTCGCTCAGCCAGTGCTGGCGGTCGACGAGGTAGCGGTGCATCTCCGGCGCCGTACTGATCGCGCCGCCGACCGAGAGCAGCGACAGCGATAGGTAGTGCGCGAAGAACTGCAGCCAGTCGCTCCAGTGCAGGGCGAGCGTGGCGGTGCCGCTCATGGCTTGAGCTTCCGGTAGGCGAGGACGCAGGCCAGCCCGCCGAGGGTCGGCAGCACGTAGGCCAGCGGCCAGCGCAGCAGGGCGATGCCGGCGAAGGTGACGAGGCCGAAGGCGAGCGCCAGCGGGATGCCGAGCGGGTTGGCCTTGAGCGTGACGAGCAGCTTCAGCCCGCTGGCGAGGATCAGTCCGGCGGCGACCGCGCCGATGCCGCGCAGGGCGCCCGCGACCTGCGGGTGGCCGGCGTATTGCGTGTAGAGCAGGGCCAGCAGCAGCACGACCAGGGTCGGTGCGACGAGCATGCCGGCCAGCGCGCTCAGGGCGCCGCGCAGGCCGAAGTAGCGCCCGCCGATCATCAGCGCGAGGTTGACGACGTTGGGCCCGGGCATGATCTGGGCGACCGCCCATTCCTCGACGAACTCTTCGCGGGTCAGCCAGCGCTTCTTCTCGACCAGTTCGTGCTGGACGATGGCGAGCACGCCGCCGAAGCCCTGCAGGGCGAGCGTCGAGAACGAGAGGAAGAGGTCGCGCGGGGATTCAGGCTGCGGGTGCTGGCTGGCGGCGGGGGCGGGCATCGGAGGACGGGAGCGTGGCGGCGAGGACGGCAATCGTCTCCGGGAGGCGGGCGGCTTGGCAAGCGGATTTTTTCAACGCGGCGGCGCGCGCCGTCCGCCGCCGTCCCGACACCCGCCGCCCGCCTCCGCTCAGGCGACGCCGCGGAAGCGCGCGACGATGGCGTGCAGCGCGTTGGCGGTCTGCCCGAGTTCCTCGGCGACCGTCCATGCCTGGCGCGCGGCGTGCGTGTTCTCGTCGATCAGCACCGAGATCTGCTCCATGTTGGCCGCCACGCTCTCGGTGGCGACCGATTGCTGGCGCGCTGCGCTGGCGATGCTCTGCGCCATTTCCGTCACGTGGTCGCTGTTGGCGGTGATCTGCTCGAAGCTGGCGCCGCTCGCCTTCATCATGCCGATGCCTTCCTCGACCTCGCGCACGGCCCTTTCCATCGAGGCCACCGCGTCGCCGGTGGTTCTCTGGATCTGCGCCACGGTTTGCGAGATGTCGGCGGTGCTGGCAGAGGTGCGCTCGGCGAGTTTCCTCACCTCGTCGGCGACGACGGCGAAGCCGCGCCCCTGCTCGCCGGCGCGCGCCGCCTCGATGGCGGCGTTGAGCGCGAGCAGATTGGTCTGTTCGGCGATCTCCTTGATCGTCCGCGTGACCTCGCCGATGCGCTGGATCTCCAGGCTGAGTTCGGTGATCGTTCCGCTCGACGCCTGCACGGCGTCGACGACGCGCCCGGTGGCGGCGATGCTCTGCTCCATCCGGACGACGCTGCCGCGCACGATGCCCTGCGCCGAGAGGGCCGCGCTCGCGGTGTCCTCGGCGTTGGCGGCGACTTCGCAGACCGACTGGCTGACTTCCTCCATGGCCGCCGCGATTTCCTGGGCGCGGGCGTTCTGCGTTTCCGAATGCTCGACCACCTGGCGCATGCCGGCACCCAGGTTGGCCGCGCCGGCATTGACGCCGGACGAGGCCGCCGCGATGTCGCCGATCACGCGCTTGAGGCGCGTCTGCATCTCGGCGAGCGCCGCCAGCACGCGCCCGATCTCGTCGCGTCCGGGAATCGCGATCGCTTCTCCGAGTTCGCCGTCGGCGATCCGTTCGAAGTGGCCGACCGCGCGGCCGAGCGGCTGCGTGATCGAGCGGATGAGGAGGGCGCCGGCGAGCAGGGCGATCAGGATGCCGAGCGCCGTGCCGCCGATGCTCGCGTTGCGGATCGAGACGTAGCGCGCTTCCGCCGCCGCGTAGTCGCGGCGCGCGATTTCCAGCGTTTTCTGCAGCAGCGCGTCGGCGCTCGCCGCCGCTTCCGCGTACAGCGGATTGACCTTGCTCAGGAGCAGAAGGTTGGCGCTTTCGTAGTCGCCGGCGAGCAATGCCTCGCGGCTGGCTTTCAGGCCCTCCTCGACGTAGCGCCCGCGCGCCGCGGCGTAGCGGTCGGCGAGCGCCTGCTCCTCGGGCGTCAGCGAGCGTTTCCGGTATTCCGCGACGATGGCGGTGATCTCGTCGCGGTTGGCGGCGATGGCGTCGGTATGCAGCGCGATGGGATGCTCGTGCATCTTGACGAAGGGGCTGCCCGGCTGGTGCTGCAGGGCGAGCATCACCTGCGCCCGGTTGTCGTTCATGAGCAGCATGATGCGGCCGATCATCTGCGTCGGTTCCAGGCGGTTGCGGTAGTTTTCCTCAAGCGCCCGGTTGGCGAGCGTGATGCCGAGCAGGCCCGTGGCGCCGACGGCGAGCGTGAGCAGCGCCATCAGGCCGACGATCGCGAACAGACGCAGTCTGATACTGACGTTTTGCATTGAAGTTCCCCATTGCCTTTGGCGGCCGCTGCGAGGCGCGGCCGTCCGCGGTGTTTGTTTTTGTAATGGGGCGCTACCTGGACGGTCTCGCGTCGGAGCGCGCGGTTTTTCCGCCGCATAGTGCGCTGGGCAACCGCTCCGGAGCGGACAGGCGCGTGCGCCTCCCTTTTCTGGCGGTTCCACAGTCATGAGGCGTCGGTGCCCGACAGACCGGAACTTTGTGCCCCGACCTTTCGGCGCGGGTTACCCTGTTCAGATGCGTGCGCATTCTAGTGATTTGCGCCGCAGGGGCTATGATCCGGGTCGTGGATGTTCCGCGCGTAGTGTGCTGGCATATTCCAAATGGATCGTCCGGCGAGGGCCAGCGTTCCGGCGTCGCGCGGCGGGCGGTCTTCATCGCCCTTTGCCCCGAGTTGTCCCGGCGTATATTTCGTGGAGCGCGCTGCGGCGCAAGCTCCGGGATTTCCCCGGCGCGCCGCCGCCGGCGACGGATGGCGGGCAAGATGCGCGGCGACGCGGATGCGGCACTCCCGCCGCAATTCCGTGGGCGCGCCTGAGCGGACGTATCGCAGCGCTTGGCGCTGCATCGCTCGGCGGCCGCCGCGTCCATGAAGGGCGTGCCGACACCCCCGGGCGTGTCGCGTGACTACGGCAAAAAGACGACGAACATGAATGCAGAAGCGGGCGACAGGCGCTGGCACCATCTGCCGCTGGCCGAACTGGCGCGGCGGCTGGGGCTCGACGGTACGGAGCGGGGGGCGCAGGCCGGCGCGGGAGAGGGCGCGGAGGGGGGCGCAGAAGGGGGCGCAGAAGGGGGCGCCGGGGATGCGCCGCCGGCGGAGCGGCGCCACGCGGAGGACGCCCCGGAAACCTCCCTGGAAAGCGTGCTGGAGCGCGGCCTGTCGGACGCCGACGCCGACGCGCGGCGCGCGCGCTACGGGGCGAACCGCATCACGCCGAAGGCCGGCAAGGGGCCGCTGCTGCGTTTCCTGCTCCAGTTCGCGCAGCCGCTGGTGCTCGTCCTCCTGCTCGCCGGCGCGGTCACCGCGCTGCTCGGCGAATGGGTGGACGCCGGCGTCATTTTCGGCGTCACGCTGATCAACGCGGTCTTCGGCTTCGTCCAGGAAGGGCGCGCCGAGCGCGCGCTGGGGGCGCTTGCGCGCTCGCTGACGAGCGAGGTCACGGCGCTGCGCGGCGGCGCCCGTCGGCGCCTGCCGTCCACCGCGCTGGTGCCGGGCGACGTCGTGCTGCTCGCCGCCGGCGACAAGGTGCCGGCCGACCTGCGCCTGCTGCGCGCACGCGAACTGCGCAGCGTCGAGGCGGCGCTCACCGGCGAATCGACGCCGGTCGCCAAGCGGGCCGCGACGCTGCCGCCCGATACGCCGCTCGCCGAGCGCGTCAATCTGGCCTACGCCGGCACCGTCGTGGTCGGCGGCGCCGGCTGCGGGATCGTCGTGGCGACCGGCGACGCCACCGAAACCGGCCACATCTCGCGCCTGATCGCCGCGGCGCCCGACCTCGCGACGCCGCTCACGCGCCAGATGGCGGCGTTCAGCAACTGGCTTCTGCTCGTCATCGGCGGCATTGCGCTGTTCGCCTTCGCGGTCGGGCTGTGGCGCGGCGAGCCGGCCTTCGACATGTTCATGGCCGCCGTCGCGCTCGCCGTCGGCGCGATTCCCGAGGGGCTGCCGGCGGCGCTGACGATCACGCTGGCGATCGGCGTCGCGCGCATGGCCAAACGGCGCGCCATCATCCGCAAGCTGCCGGCGGTCGAAACGCTGGGCAGCACGACGGTGATCTGCTCGGACAAGACCGGCACGCTGACCGAGAACCAGATGACGGTGCGCGCGATCTGCGCCGGCGGCGCGTGCCACGCGGTGAGCGGCAGCGGCTACGCGCCGGTCGGCGAAATCGCGGCCGGTGCCGCGCCCGGAGCGTCGTGCGAATCGGGTGATTCGGGCGAACCCCGTGCATTCGCCGATCCCGCCGCCGCCGGCTCCCCGGCCGCGTCGGCGGCGGTCGTCGGCGCGCTGCGCGAATGCCTGCTCGCCGGAGCGCTGTGCAACGACGCCGGCCTGCGCCGCGCCGGACGGCACTGGGAGATCGCCGGCGATCCGACCGAGGGCGCGCTGCTCGTCGCGGCGCGCAAGGGCGGGCTCGACGAGGCGGCGCTGCAGCAGCGTTACCCGCGCCGCGATGAAGTCCCCTTCGCTTCGGCGCGCCAGTACATGGCGACGCTGCACGAGATCGACGGCGTCCGCGTCGCCTACGTCAAGGGCGCGCTCGAACAGATTCTGGCGCGCGCGACGGCGCGGCTCGACGCCGCCGGCGTGGCGCAGCCGCTCGACGCTTCGGCCGTGGCCGGAATCGAGGCCGAGGCCGAAGCGCTGGCCGCGCAAGGGCTGCGCGTGCTGGCGCTGGCGCGCCGGGTCGGCGTGCCGGCCGGCGCGCTGGAAAACACGCTGGAGAACGCGCTGGAGAACGCGCTGGCGGCGGCGCCCGGCGCGGCCGGCGGCGGGCTGGAGTTCATCGGCCTCGTCGGCATGATCGATCCGCCGCGGCCGCAGGCGGTTGCCGCCGTCCGCACCTGCCACGCGGCCGGCATCGCGGTGAAGATGATCACCGGCGACCACGCCGCGACGGCGCTCGCCATCGCCCGCCAGCTAGGCATCGCCGGTCCCGGCGACGCGGTGCTTGGCGGGCGCGAGCTGGCGGCGCTCGACGACGACGCGCTGCGCGGCGTGGCGCGCACGGTGAAGGTCTTCGCGCGCGTCGAGCCCGAGCAGAAGCTGCGCCTCGTGCGCGCGCTGCAGGCCGACGGCGAAGTGGTGGCAATGACCGGCGACGGCGTGAACGACGCACCGGCGCTCAAGCAGGCCGACATCGGCATCGCCATGGGACTGGCCGGCACCGAGGTGGCGAAGGAGGCGGCCGACATGGTGCTCACCGACGACGATTTCGCCGCCATCGAGGCGGCCGTCGAGGAAGGGCGCGGCGTCTACGACAACCTCGTGAAGTTCGTCACGTGGACGCTGCCGACCAATTTCGGCGAGGGCCTGCTCATCCTTGCCGCCATCGTCGCCGGCGCCACGCTGCCGATCACGCCGCTGCAGATTCTGTGGATCAACATGACGACCGCCGTCTGCCTCGGGCTGATGCTGGCCTTCGAGCCGATCGAGCGCGACGTCATGCGCCGCGCGCCGCGCCCGCCCGGCGCCGCGATCCTCGACGGCGCGCTGCTCTGGCGCATCGCGCTGGTCGGCCTGCTGCTGCTCGGCGGCGCCTACGGGCTGTTCCTGCGCGAGCTGGCGCTCGGCAGTTCGCTGCCCGAGGCGCGCACCGTGGCGGTCAACGTCTTCGTCGTCGTCGAGGCCTTCTACCTGTTCAACTGCCGCTCGCTGACGCGGCCGGTCTGGACGCTCGGCCTCTTCTCGAACCGCATGCTGTGGGGCGGGCTGGCGGCGATGGCCGCGCTGCAGCTGCTGCTGACCTACGTGCCGCTGCTGAACCGCCTGTTCGCCACGGCGCCGATCGGCGCGCGCCCGTGGCTGGAGATTTTCGCCGTCGGCCTGCTCGCGCTGCTGGTCGTCGGCGCGGAAAAGCACATCCGCTCCCGGCGGCGGAGGCGCGGCGCGGCATAAATGCGGCGCGACGACGCCCCGGCGCGCGCGGGCGCCCCGGCGGACTGGTAAAATTCGCTGCCCCGCCGCGCGCGCCGGGGCGCCGCCTCCGTCACCTTCCGCGATCCGGACTCCCGATGCACAGCACGCTTCAGTCCCTGCTCCTCCTCCTGGGCGCCACCGTCTTCGCGGTGGCGCTGGCGCGCCAGCTGCGCCTGCCGACCATGCTCGCCTACCTCGTCGTCGGCATGGCGGTCGGTCCGCACGGCGCCGCCTTCTTCGCCGAAAGCGAGGAAGTGACGGGCTTCGCCGAGTTCGGCGTGGTCTTCCTGATGTTTTCGATCGGCCTCGAATTCAGCCTTGCGCGCCTCAAGGCGATGCGCCGCCTGGTCTTCGGCTTCGGCGCCGCGCAGGTGCTGTTCACACTGCTCGGCACGATGGCGGTGACCATCTTCTACTACGGGCAGGACTGGCGCGTCGGCTTCGCCATCGGCGCTGCCTGCGCGCTGTCGTCGACCGCCATCGTCAGCAAGCTGCTCGCCGAGCGCCTCGAACTGCATTCGCTGCCCGGCCGCCAGACGATGGCCGTGCTGCTTTTCCAGGATCTGGCCGTGGTGCCTTTCCTGATCGTCCTGCCGGCGCTCGCGCGCAATCCGGACGACCTGCTGCCGACGCTTTCGCTGGCCGCCGCGCAGGCGGCGCTGGTGCTCGCGGTGATGGTCGTCTTCGGGCAGCGCCTGATGCGCCGCTGGTTCGATACGGTGGCCCGGCGCAAGTCGGCCGAGCTGTTCATGCTCAACGTGCTGCTGATCGTCATCGGCCTCTCCTGGATCACCTCGGCGGCCGGCCTGTCGCTCGCGCTCGGCGCCTTCATCGGCGGCATGCTGATCTCGGAGACGCCGTACCGGCATCAGGTCGAGGCCGACATCCGGCCCTTCCGCGACGTGCTGCTCGGGCTCTTCTTCGTCACCATCGGCATGCTGCTCGACGTCGGCTACGTCGCCCGCCACCTGCTCTGGGTGCTGCTTGCGCTGGCTTTCCTGGTGATCGCCAAGGGCGCCGTGGTGATGCTGCTGACGCGCGTCCTGCGCAACACCGTCGAGGTCGGCCTGCAGACCTCGGCGCAGCTCGCGCAGGCCGGCGAGTTCGGCCTCGTGCTGATCGCGCTGGCCAACACCGGCCGCCTGATCCCGCCCGACGTCTATCAGGTGACGATGGCCGCCATGCTGCTCTCGATGTTCGTCGCGCCCTTCCTGATCGCACGCGTGTCCAGCCTGGGGCGCGGCCTGTCGGCCGGCGAGTTCGCGCACCGCACCGAGGTCATCCACGACATCGCGGTGCGCAGCATGAACGCCAGCGCCCACGTCATCCTCTGCGGCTTCGGGCGCACCGGGCAGACGCTGGCGCGCTTCCTAGAACGCGAGGGCATCTCCTTCATCGCGCTCGACATCGACACGGCGCGCATCCGCCAGGCGCAGGAAGCCGGCGAGAACGTCGTGTTCGGCAACGCCGACCGGCGCGAGGTGCTGACGGCGGCCGGCATCGAGCGCGCGCGCGCGGTCGTCATCACCTACGCCGACCAGGCGGCCGCCGAGAAGGCGCTCGCCGCGCTGCAGGCGCTGCGCCCCGGCCTGCCGGTCATCGTGCGCGCGCAGGACGACACGCAGATCGAACGCATGAAGGCGCTCGGCGCCAGCGAGGTGGTGCCCGAGGTGCTCGAAGGCAGCCTGATGCTCGCGGCGCAGACGCTGACCCAGCTCGGCGTGCCGATTGAGCGCGCGCTCGAACAGGTGCGCAACATCCGCGCCGAGCGCTACGCCTCGCTGCGCGCCTTCTACCGCGGCGAAAGCGACCGCCTGCAGCGCCTCGCCGAGGAAAAGCTGGCGCTGGTCATCGAGCCGCAGGCCTGGGCCATCGGCCGCACGCTCGGCGAACTGGCGCTGGCCGGGCGCGGCGTCGTCGTCGAGGCGCTCCGCCGGCGCGGCGTGCGCGCCGAAAGCCCCGACCCGGATACCGTCGTGCAGGCCGACGACGTGCTCATCCTGGTCGGCGCGCGCGAAAACCTGTCCGTGGTCGAGAGCCTGCTGCTCGCCGGCACGGAATGAACCGCTCCACCGTTGCCGTTCCTGAAAGGGGAAATCTCATGAAAATGCTTCGTCCATCGCTTCGCTCGATTTTCTTCGCCGCCGCCCTGGCCTGCGCCGGCAGCGCGCTCGCCAACGCTTCCAATTCGCCGGACGACATCGCGCAGCGCCTGACCGCGCTGTCGCTGGCGGGGACGCCCGAGCCGGCGGCCGGCGATCCGCGCGTGCTGGAAACGCGCAAGCTGCTCGACAAGGCCGTCAAGCAGACGCGCGAGGAACCGCTCGCGGTGGCCGCGGCCTGCCAGCGCTACGTCGGGCATCTGCACGATTCGGCGCAGATCCGCGCGACGCCGCTCGAACTGCTCGCGGCGCTGGTCGCGCACGGCAAGGCCGGGCAGCCGATGAGCGATACGCTGCAGTCCTACGTCGCGGCGCGCAAGGCGGCGCCCGGCCGCACGCACGGCGAGGCGATGACCGCGCTCGCCGCCCGCCGCTAGGCACGGCAGGAGGCCGCTCGCTCGCGGGTGGCCGCGAGCGGCCGGAACTCCTCCCGCCGCCCGGGCGGGGCGCCCTTCCTCAGCTCATCTCGACGCGGTTGCGGCCGCCGCCCTTGGCGCGGTAGAGCGCCACGTCGGCGCGCGCCAGGATGCCGTCGGGCGACGGATCGACGCTGTCGAATTCGGCGGCACCGATGCTCACGGTCAGGCGGATTTCCCCCTTCTCGCTGCATGCCGGCGTTTCCGCCACCTGCTCGCGCAGGCGCTCGGCGAATTCGATGGCGCCGACGAGCGGAGTGCCCGGCAGCAGGATGCCGAACTCCTCGCCGCCGAGCCGGCCGAACAGGTCGATGCGCCGCAGGTTCTGCTGCGTCAGCTCGGCGAAATGGCGCAGGACGCTGTCACCGACGGCGTGCCCGTAGGCGTCGTTCACCTGCTTGAAGTGGTCGATGTCGAGCATCAGCAGCGTCGCCGGTTGCCCGAAGCGCTTGATGCGCTGCAGTTCCATGCTGAGCTGATCAAGGAAGCGGCGGCGGTTGGCGATGCCGGTCAGCGGGTCGGTGGTCGCCAGGCGGATCAGTTCGCGCTCCATCTCCTTGCGTCGGCCGATGTCCTGGAAGACGACCTCGGCGCCGGCGATGCGCGCGTTTTCGAACATCGCCGTGACGGTGATCTGGACCGGGATGAGGCGCCCGTCGCGCCGCGTGTAGACGTCCTCGACGCGGCGCCGCAGGCCGTCCTGCAGGGTCAGCTTGAGCGGGCATTCCTCGGGCAGATAGGGCGAGCCGTCGTTGTGCTGGTGGTGGAAGAGGCTGTGCGTGTCCATACCGAGCACCTCTTCCCGCCGCTCGAAACCGAGCATGGCGAGCGCCGCCGGGTTGATGAAGGTGCAGCGCCCCTGCGTGTCGATGCCGAAAATTCCCTCGCCCGCCGAGTCGAGCAGCAGCTCGTAGCGCTGCAGCAGGCGCTCGTTCTCGGCGCGCGCGGCGTTCGCTTCGTTGCCCAGCTTGCGCGTGCGCCTCTGGTACAGCGCAAGCCCGGCGACGTTGCCCGCGGCGAGGAGCAGGAAGAGTCCGCAGAGAACGGCCACGTTCTTGCGCCAGGGCGCGTAGATCGCGTCGATGTCGCGGCTGATGGCGATGACGATGGGCTTGTCCATGGTGACGCCGGGCAGGCGCACGGTCTGCTGGACCAGCATGCGCCGTTCGCCGGTCAGCGCCATCGGGCCGGAAAAGATCGTGACGTCCTCGCCGCTCGCCAGGTGGCGCTCGAACATCGAGCCGGGCCGGTTGAGGTTGGTGCCGCGCGTCGCCGTCACGGCCGGCTGGTTGATGAAGAGGAGTCCGTCGCCGTGCACCACCGAGGCGCGGAAGTCCGGCGCGTAGCTGACCGAGGTGAGCAGGGTCCGGAAGTATTCGGGGTCGAGCGTCGCGGTGACGATGCCCGTGAAGCGGCCCTGCGCGTCGGCGGTGCCGACCACCATCAGCATCGCCCAGACGCCGAGCGAGGTGTGGAAGGGCGGCGCAAGATGCAGCATCCGCGGATCGTTGGCGTCCCGCGCGACGGTGAAATACGGGCGGTGGCCGAGGTTCTTGCCGAGCAGTTCGTCGCGGTTGGCGGCCAGAACCTTGCCGCCGGCGTCGATGATCGCCAGCGTGCGCACGCCGGGCATCGCCTCTTCCAGCGTCTTCAGGTGCAGGCTGGCGTCCGGCGACATGGCGTCGCCCTTGCGCCAGCGCTGCAGGTCGGCGCGGATGCGCAGCAATGCATGGTGGCTGGCCAGCATCTGGCTGCTCAGATTCATTTCGACCGTGCGCGCCTGCGTGGTCAGGCGCTCGCGTTCGCGCGTCGTCACGTCGTTGCGGTTGAGATACAGCCAGTAGGCCGAAGCGCTGCCGATCAGCAGCAGCAACAGGATGAGCGTCCGCCACTGCAGGGCGAAAGCGCGGTCGGTACGGTCGGCGGGCATGATCCGATCCTCGGGGCTGGGGAGGCCTCCACTGCTTCTTCAGCGTAGAGGCATATTCATATCGTCATATGACCATTGTCACATGAGGGCGTTGCCGGAAACAGGCATTTTTTTGCAATACGGGGGCGATGACGGGCGTTTCCGGGTGGATTTCCATACCGATACGTATGTTAGGATGCGTAATCGACAGCCGGAATCCATAACTCGAATGAATGCCCTGCAAGCCCGTCACAACCGTCGCCGCACGCTGGCCCTCGCGGTCGTCGCCGCCGCCTACGTGCTCTCCTTCTTCCAGCGCTTCGCGCCGGCCGGCATCGCGCAGGATCTGGTGGCCGCCTTCAACAGCACGGCGTCCTCGCTCGGCGTGCTGGCCGCCACCTATTTTTACGTCTACACCGTGATGCAGATTCCGACCGGCATCCTCGTCGACACGCTCGGGCCGCGCCGCATCCTGCTGCTCGGCGGCATCGTCGGCGGCGGCGGCAGCCTGCTCTTCGGCATGGCGCCCAGCCTCGAAGTCGCGCTGGTCGGGCGCACGCTGATCGGCCTCGGCGTCTCGGTGACCTTCATCGCCATGCTCAAGATCATCGCCGTGTGGTTCGAGGAGCGCCGCTTCGCGACGCTGGTCGGCCTCTCGATGCTGATCGGCAATCTCGGCTCGGTGCTGGCCGGCGCGCCGCTCTCCTGGCTGGCGCAGACGACCGGCTGGCGCGGCGTCTTCGTCGGCGTCGCCGGCGTCTCGCTGCTGCTCGGCGTCGGCTGCTGGCTGCTCGTGCGCGACCGCCCCGAGAGCGCCGGCGCGCCGGCGGAGAAGCCGCGCTTCGACCGCACCGTGGTGATCGCCGGCCTGCTCTCGGTGATCCGCAACCGCGACACCTGGCCGGCCGCGGTCGTCAATTTCGGCATCGCCGGCAGCTTCTTCGCCTTCGCCGGCCTGTGGGCGACGCCCTTCCTGACGCAGGCGCACGGCATGGCGCGCGCCGTCGCGGCCAACCACGTCAGCCTCTACTTCGCCGCCTTCGCGGTCGGCTGCGTGCTGATCGGCTCGCTCTCCGACCGCCTCGGCAAGCGCAAGCCGGTGCTCGTCGCGAGCAGCCATGTCTTCGTCCTGATCTGGCTCGTCCTGCTCTCCGGCATGGCATTGCCGCCGGCCGCGAGCTATGCGCTGTTCGCGCTGATGGGCCTGAGCACCGCCAGCTTCACGCTGACCTGGGCATGCGCCAAGGAGGTCAACCCGCCGCTGCTTTCCGGCATGTCGACCAGCGTCACCAACATGGGCGGCTTCCTCGCCGGCGCGCTCCTGCAGCCGGCGGTCGGCTGGGTGATGGACTGGCGCTGGGCGGGCGGCCTGACCGACAGCGGCGCGCGCCTCTACGCGCCCGGCGACTACCGCACCGGCCTGCTCCTGCTCGCCGTTTCGGCGGCGCTCGGCGCGCTGGCGTCGTGGCGCATTCGCGAAACCGGTTGCCGCAACATCTGGCGGGCGCCCGCCTGAGCGCCGCCGGCCGGGCGATGCGCCGCCCGGGAACGGCCATGCACGGCCGGCGCCGGAAGTTCGCTCGCCGCCGCAGCCCATCCCCGCCGGCCTTGCCGGCATCCCCGTCTGCCGCGCCGGCATTCGCGCCGGGCGGGGCGGGCGCCTCCGGCGGGCCGTCCGCCTTGTGCTCGGCCGCCGTTTTTAAGATGATGGCGCGTCCCCGGCTCCGCGTGTCCCGTCCATGAAGGCTGCCGCCAAATCCGCGTTGTCTCCCGCCTTGCGCAAGCTCCCGCTGCGCGCCTGGCTGCTCGCCGGCGCCGCCTTCCTGTTCGCGCTGCTGCTGTGCGGCGCGCTGATCGCGGCCGACGAGCGCATGCGCCATCAGGAGCGCACGCGCGTGGTGACCGAGGTGGCCAACCTGAACGCGCGCGAGATCGGCGACCGCCTGGAGCGCGCGCTGTCCGCCTCCTTCGCGCTGACCGCCGTGCTGCGCCAGGGCGGCGGCCAGGTCGACCGCTTCGAGACGCTGGCCCGCGAGATGATCAACACCTACGGCGGCATCGCCGCGCTGCAGCTGGCCCCCGGCGGGGTGATCGAGAAGATCGTGCCGCTCGCCGGCAACGAGCGCGCGCTCGGCTTCAATCCGCTGCTCGACCCGGTGCAGGGCTTCGAGGCGCAGCGCGCCATCGACACCCGCCGGCTGACGCTGGCCGGGCCGTTCGAACTGGTGCAGGGCGGTTTCGGCGTGGTCGGCCGCTACCCGGTCTTCCTGCCCGACAAGCGCGGCGACGAGCGCTTCTGGGGGCTGGTGCAGGTCATCGTGCGCATCCCGGACCTGCTCGCCGTGACCAGCCTCGGGCAGATGGAGGCCGCCGGCTACCGCTACACGCTGTGGCGCATCGACCCGGCGACCGGCGAGCGCGTCGTCTTCGCCCGCACCTCGGACGAGCCTTTGCGCGCGCCGGTCGACGCGGTGATCCGCGTGCCCGAGGGGCGCTGGGCGCTGTCCGTCGAGGACAGCGGCACCGGCACCTCGGCGCCGGTTCTCGCCGGCGAGGGGCTGGTGGCGCTGCTGCTCAGCCTGCTGGTCGCCGGCGCCACGCTGATGCTGCTGCGCGAGCCGCTGCTCCTGCAGCGCGAGATCGACGAGCGGCGCGCCGTGCAGGAGGAAATGCAGCGCGCCGCCGAGCGCCTGCGCCAGATCATCAATACGATGGACAGCGGCATCGTGCTGTGGGACAGCGAGCAGCGGCTGGTGGCCTGGAACGAAGCCTTCGAGCGCATTTTCGCCGACGTGCGGCACGCCCTGCAGCCGGGCATGCCGCGCCGGACGCTGGTCATGATGCTGCGCGCCGCCGGCGACATGACGGAGGACGCGACGGCCGCGGCCAACGACTGGGACGCGCTCGGCGCCTGGGACCGGCTCCTGCCGGACGGCCGCGTGATCGCGGTGCAGCGCATGGCGACTTCCGACGGCGGGCGCCTGACGCTGCACACCGACGTGACCGCCGTGCGGCGCGCCAACGAAGTGCTGGCGCGCAACGACCGCATGGCCTCGCTCGGCCGGCTGGTGGCCGGCATCGCGCACGAGATCAACACGCCGATCGGCAACGCCCTGATGGTCGCGACCTCGGTGCAGCAGCGCATCGACGAGATGGCGGCGGCGGTGGCCGACGGCGCGCTGCGCCGCTCGACGCTCGACGGTTTCCTGCGCATGGTGCGCGAGTCGGACGAAATCCTCGTGCGCAACCTCGGGCGCGCCGCCGAGCTGATCCAGCACTTCAAGCAGGTCGCCGTCGACCAGACGAGCGACCGGCGGCGGACCTTCGACCTCGCCACCGTGCTCGACGAAGTCGTCGCCACCCTGATGCCGCGCCTCAAGCGCTCGACGCACGCGCTGCACCTCGCGCTCGCGCCGGACCTGACGATGGACAGCTATCCCGGCGCGCTCGGGCAGATCGTCACCAACCTGATCGAGAACAGCCTGCTGCACGCCTTTCCCGAGCGCAGCGACGGCAGCATGCGCCTCGTCGCGCGCGCGCTCGACGAAACCTATGTCGAAATCCTCTACAGCGACGACGGCGTCGGCATTCCGGCCGCCGACCGTTCGCGCGTGTTCGATCCCTTCTTCACGACGCGCATGGGGCAGGGCGGCTCGGGTCTGGGGCTGAGCATCGTGCTCAATCTGGTGCGCGATCTGCTCGGCGGCGACCTCGACCTGTCCGCCGGCGAGCCGCGGGGAACGACCTTCCGCCTGCGCCTGCCGCGCGTCGCGCCGCAGAAGGAAGGCGCGCCGCCGGGCTAGACGCAGGCCGGCGCTTGGCCGGTGTGCGCTGCCGGCAGCAATCCGAACGCCGTTTCATCCGTCCGGACAGGGTCGGCCAGCGCCGCCACCGGGCCGATGATGATGATGGCCGGGCTGCGCAGCTTCTCGCGCTGGACCGTGGCGTTCAGGGCGGACAGGGCGCAGCGGACGCTGCGTTGCGGCGGCAGCGTCGCTGAGACGACCACGACGGCGGGCGTGTCCGGGTCCATCCCGGCGCGCAGCAGGCCATCGGCCACCCGCTCGACGCAGGCGACGCCCATGTAGATGACCAGGGTCGTCCCGCCGCCGGCCAGCGCGGCCCAGTCGCGGGCCTCGCGATCGGCAGATCCGGCCTGAGTCCGGGCGGTGACGAAGGTCACGCCATGGCAGCAGGCGCGGTCCGTCAGCGGGATACCGGCGCCGGTGGCGGCGGCCAGGCCGGCGGTCAGGCCGTTCACGACCTCGACCTCGATGCCGTGCGCGCGCAGATAGCGCAGTTCCTCGTGGCCGCGGCCGAAAATCAGCGGGTCGCCGCCTTTCAGGCGGACCACGGTTTCGCCTTCCAGCGCCGCCTGCATCATCGTCCGGTGAATCGCATCTTGCTTCGTGGAAAGGCGGCCGCCCCGCTTGCCGACGTGCCGGACCACGGCTCGGGGCGGTGCGAAGTCGAGGATGGCCGGATTTACCAGATCGTCGACCAGCACCAGGCTGGCCGCCCTGAGCACGCGGACGGCCTTGAGCGTCAGCAGTTCCGGGTCGCCGGGGCCGGCGCCGACCAGCCACACTTTGCCGGGTGTGCGCATGATGTGTTCTTCCTTTGTCTGCAACGGGGCAGGCGGATATGTCGTGAAAAAACCGCCGCGACCGCAGCCCTGAGGCGGCGGTCGCGGCGTAAAACAGCGCGGGTCAGTTCGCGCCGGAGAGGGACGAGAAGTAATCGGCCAGTTGCTCGATCGCCGCATCGTCGAGCGGTTCGGCCATCGGGGCCATGGTTTCGTTGACGCGCTCCTTGCTGCGGAATTCGCGCAATTGCTTGGCCAGATAGGCTTTTTTCTGGCCGGCGAGGTTGGGGTAGAGGTCGACGCTGCTGACGCCGTCCATGCCGTGACAGCTGGCGCACAGCGGCAGCAGCGCCTGGGCTTTGTCGCCGGTGGCGAGGGCGGCCGGCGCGTTGAGGGCGGCGGCCAGCGCCAGCCAGCCTGCGGAATAGCGAAGAGTCTTCATGATGTCGATGGGCTTTCGGTCTCTGGCGTTAGAACGGACGGGTTTCGGGCAGGCCGACGGTCAGCCACTTGGTCCGGGCGCGGGAAAAGATTCCGGCCGGGCTTTCCATCTTCTGTTCGGCGACCTGCTTCAGCGTGTGGCTGTCGTAGATGCGCACGCGGTCGCCGTAGTAGCCGGCGCTGACGTAGAGGAAATTGCCGTCGCGGTTGTACTCGGGGAAGAAGGCGTGGCCGCCGACCTCCAGCGTCTTCGCCACTTCCAGCGTGTTCTTGTCGATCATCTGAATTTGCGAGGCGCGGCGATCCTTGCTGACGATGTCGACCGCGACGTAGGGCGCGTTCGGGTGCGCCGCCGGCGACTCGGTCGGACCGGCGACCTTGATGTTCTTGACCAGCGAGAAGTCCTTCATGTCCCAGACGCTGACCACGTCGCCCAGCGCGCACGAGCCGATGTTGGTGCCGAACGCCAGCTCCCGCTTCCCGACCTGGATGATGGCGCCGGAACCGAGGTGCGGCTGGCAGCCGACCGGGATGTCGCGGACCACCTTGTCGTCCTTCAGGTCGATGGCGATCACCTTGTTGTCGTCGTAGGCGGCGACCATCGAATAGCGGCCGTCGGACGAGAGGAAGGTGTCGTGCAGCACGCGCCCGACCTTGTCGAGCTTGGTGACCGGCATGCCCGGACGGTCCGGGTCGACGATCCAGACCTGTCCCGCCTGGCGCAGCGAGATGGCGAACTTGTTGTTGATCCGGCTGCCGATGATCGGGCCGCTCGCCGATTTGACGGTCTTGCCTTCGTGGTTCTCGCCCTCCAGGCTCAGGTATTTGACCGGTTCGAGCGTGTCGGCCTTGAGGATCACGACGCTGTTCGGCACGAAGGAACCGGCCGCCAGCCACTTGCCGTCGCTGGAAATGGCGATGCTCGGCCCGGTCAGGCCGACCTTGATCTTGCGCACGACCTTCAGCGTGTACAGGTCGATCTTGAGCACTTCGCCCATGTCGGTCTTGAGCCAGGCCCAGCGTTCGTCGACCGGGCTGTAATCGACGATGTGCGGCGCGTCGACGACGATTTCGCCGACCACCTTGTTGCGCTTGCCGTCGAAGAACACCAGCTTCGAGCCTTCTGTGCCGCGGGCCTTGCCGTAGCGGCCGCGCGCCACCACGGTGATCAGGTCGTAGACGCTGTCGATGGCGTAGGTCGGCTTGCTCGGGAGATTCTTTTCGTCCTCCAGCACCTGCAGGCTCTGGCGGGTTTCCTCAAGGTTCCAGGCGGGTTCGCTCCGCGAATTCGTCTTGACGAAATGCGCCAGCGTGCGCAGGTCGTCGTCGGTCATGCGGCCGGCGAAAGGCGGCATCAGCGTGTCGGGAATCCCGGTCATCATCGTGCCGCGCAGCGCGGCTTCGCTCTGCACCAAGCGCTCCTTGGTCAGCGCCGGTGCGATGTAGCCGCCTCGGTCGGCGCCGTGGCAGACGGCGCAATTGTCGAGAAACAGTTTTTCGCCGGCGCTCGCGGGCGCGGCCTTGTCGGCCGCCAGGACTCCCTGGCAGGAGAGCGCTAGCGTTATGAGAACGGCCATTTTGGACGACATGGTGATACCTCTCGCGATGGTTGGACAGAGGGCGCCAACTATGCCCAAGCCGCCTGCATCGGGTTAGGTATGCTTCCGGTTATCCCATGGGTAAAGTCCATGCTCCGAATAGGGGACAATTGCCGGCGTCAGTTCGTTTGTCTTGCCGCCGGGCGCCGCCGTCGTTCGGGCTCCGGCGCCTTTTCGATCGGGAGAGTTTTCGTGGCACAGTCCATTCCCCTGCCGTTGCGGATCGACCGGGAGTCCGGCGTGCCGTATCAGCACCAGATCGCCGACCAGCTCGAACGCTTCATCTTCGCCGGCCTGCTCAAGCCGGGCGACCGGCTGCCCTCGCTCGTCGAACTGGCGGATTCGCTCGCCGTCTCGAAGAACACCGTGCTCGGTGCCTTCGACAAGCTGAGCGAGGTCGGCTTCATCCAGGGCCTGCGCGGCCGCGGCTTTTTCGTCAGCGCCGACGGCCGCGCGCTGACCGCCGTTCCGCCCGTGTCGCCGCCGGCATCGGCCCAGCCGGCGCTGGCGCCGGACTGGCTGCAGCAGGGATCAGGCGTTCATATCGATCCGCCGGCGGCGCCGGTGCGCCACGACTTCAAGGTCGGCCGCCCCTCCGCCGACGCTTTTCCCTACCGGCTGTGGAGCCGCCTGAGCAGCGAACTGCTGCGTTACGCGCCGGGGCGGCAGTCGATGACCGAATATGTGCCGGCCTGCGGGCTGTGGGGCCTGCGCATGCATATCGCCGACTATCTCGGCGTCGCCAAGGCGATCCGCGTCGAGCCGGAGCAGGTCATCGTCGTCGCCGGCATCCAGGAGGCGCTGAGCCTGCTCGCCGGGCGCTTCCTTGGCGCCGACAGCGTCGCCCTGGCCGAAACGCCCTGCTATTCCGGTTTCTACAATCTGCCCGAATTGCACCATGCGAAAATCCGGTCGGTCGGCGTCGACGGCGACGGCCTGCGCACCGACGACCTGCCGCTCCTGGCCGCGGCGCCCGGCAGCCGGGCGCCGCTGGTGTACGTGACGCCGGCGCACCAGTACCCGCTCGGCTACACGCTGTCGCTGGCGCGGCGGCGCGCCTTGCTGGACTGGGCCGAGCGGAACGGCGCCTATGTCGTCGAGGACGATTACGACGGCGATTTCCGTTATGAGGAAGCGCCGCTGCCGTCGCTGATGGCTCTCGGCGGCGGCAACGTGATCCATCTGGGGACGTTTTCGAAGGTGCTCGGGCCGGGGCTGCGCCTCGGCTACATGGTCTGCCCGCCCGATCTGGTGGAGGAAATGGCCCGGCGCAAGGCGCTGCTCAACAATGCCTGTCCCAGCCTCGACCAGGCAGTGATGGCCCGCTTCTTCGAGGACAACAACTACGCCCGACACCTGCACGGCTTGCGCCGGCGCTACCGCGAACAACGCGATTGCCTGGTCGCCGGGCTGCGCCGCCTGTTCGGCGCCGACTGCCGGATCAGCGGCGAGCAGGCCGGCATGCATCTCGCCCTGCATCTCCCGGCATGGCTGCCGTCGGCGCGGGACGTCGCGCGCACGGCGATGCGCTGCGGCGTGCGCGTCTACACCTTGAGCGAGAGCGCGAGCACGGTCGAAGCCGGCAGCGATCTGGACGATAAGGTGCTGCTGTTCGGCTACGCCGCCTTGCCGAGCGCCAGCATCGAGGACGCCCTCGGCCGCCTGGCGCTGGCCGTCGACCAGTTGCGCTGAGCGGCGTCCGCGGCGGCGGGGGCCGACCCCGGGGCGGCATGTATTCCGTGGTGCCCATGAAATGCATGCCGCACCCCCCGACGCGTGCCGAACGGCGTTTCCGGGGTCGTGCAAGGCCTTGGTGTATTTGTAATATCAGTATATGCTTATATGCATGAATACGCCGCCCCTCTCCCTCCCGCGCACGTCCCGCCGCCTTGTCCGCGGCCTCGCCGTGCTGCTTTTCGCCGCGCCGCTCGCCGTGCGGGCACAGGTCTTGCCGACCGTCGTCGTGCAGCCGCATCCGGTCGATCTGACTTTTCCGGCCGAGGCGCTGGTCGAGGCGGTCAATCAGGCGACCGTCGCGGCGCAGGTTTCCGGCCGCGTCGTCGAGGTCCGCGTCGACGCCGGGCAGTCGGTCAGGAAAGGCGAACTGCTGATGCGCATCGACGCGCGCGAGGCGGCCGAAGCGGCGGCCGGTGCGACGGCGCAGCTGGTCAATGCGCGCGCCAATTACGAGCGCCTGAAGAATCTGCGCCAGCAGAATTTCATCAGCGCCGCCGCGCTCGACAAGGCGCGGGCCGATTTCGCAGCGGCGCAGGCGGCGAGCGGGCAGGCCGGCGTCGGCCTCGGGCACGCGACGGTGACGGCGCCGATCGCCGGCGTCGTCGCCCAGCGCCAGACCGAACTCGGCGAGATGGCCGCGCCCGGCAAGCCGCTGCTCACGCTCTACGATCCGGCCGGACTGCGCGTCACGGCGAGCGTCCCGCAGTACATGCTGCCGCGCATGCGCGGCGTGACGCGCGCCAAGGTCGAATTCCCCGAACTCGGGCGCTGGGTCGACGCCACCTCGGTCGCGTTGCTGCCGGTGGCCGACGCCGCCACGCACGTCTCGCAGGTGCGCGTCGGCCTGCCGGCCGAGGCGGGCGGCAACCCGGGCGCCAACCTCCTGCCCGGCAGTTTCGCCCGCGTGCATTTCGTCATCGGCCGCGCCAGCAAGTTCACCGTCCCGAAAGCCGCCGTGCTGCGTCGCGGCGAGGTCGCCGCGGTCTATGTGCAGGGCGCGGACGGACGTCTCGCGCTGCGTCAGCTGCGTCTCGGCGAGGAGTTCGGCGGCGAGATCGAGGTATTGGCCGGGCTGGCCGCCGGCGAGCGGGTCGCGCTCGATCCGGTGAAGGCCGGGATCGCGCTGAAAGCCGCCGCGCCGCCGGCACACGATAAGTAAACGGCCGCCGGCCGTGCTTTCCGACCGTTCGCGCGGAAAACGCCCGAACGTTCCCGTGCTGTGACATCAAGGAGAAACAGGACATGGCTCATATCGTGATCATCGGCGCCGGCCTCGGCGGCATGCCCATGGCGTACGAAATCCGCGAGGCGGCGCGCGCGGAAGACCGCGTCACGGTCGTCTCGGATTCGCCGAAATTCCACTTCGTCCCCTCCAACCCCTGGGTCGCGGTCGACTGGCGCAAGCGCGACGAAATCGAACTGGACGTCGCCCCGCTGCTCGCCAAACGCGGCATCGACTTCGTCCCGACCGGTGTGCGGCGCGTGCACCCCGGGGAAAACCGCCTCGAACTCGTCGACGGCAGCATGCTCGACTACGACTTCCTGATCGTCGCCACCGGGCCGAAGCTCGCCTTCGACGAGGTCGAGGGACTCGGGCCGCAGGGATACACGCAGTCGATCTGCCACGTCGAGCACGCGGCGCGCGCGCAGCAGGCCTGGGAGCGCTTCGTCGCCGAACCGGGGCCGATCGTCGTCGGCGCGGTGCAGGGCGCGTCGTGCTTCGGGCCGGCCTACGAGTTCGCGATGATCATGGAAACCGATCTGCGCCGGCGCAAGCTGCGCGACCGCGTGCCGATGACCTTCGTCACGCCCGAGCCGTATATCGGCCACCTCGGCCTCGGCGGCGTCGGCGACTCGAAGGGCCTGATGGAGTCGATCTTCCGCGACAAGCACGTGCGCTGGATCTGCAACGCCAGGGTGAGCCGCGTCGAGGCCGGGAAGATGTTCGTCACCGAGCACGACGAGGACGGCAAGCCGAAGAAGGAGCACGAGCTGCCCTTCGCCTACTCGATGATGCTGCCGGCGTTCAAGGGCGTCGACGCGGTGGCCGGCATCGAGGGGCTGACCAATCCGCGCGGCTTCGTCCTGATCGATCCCTGGCAGCGCAATCCGAAGTTTCCGAACATCTACGCGGTCGGCGTCTGCGTCGCGATCCCGCCGGTCGAGACGACGCCGGTGCCGACCGGCACGCCGAAGACCGGCTACATGATCGAGTCGATGGTCAGCGCCACGGCGAAGAACATCCGCGCCGCGCTCGACGGCCGCGAGCCGACCGAAAAGGCGACGTGGAACGCCGTCTGTCTCGCCGATTTCGGCGACAGCGGCGCGGCCTTCGTCGCGCTGCCGCAGATTCCGCCGCGCAACGTGAACTGGTTCGCGCAGGGCAAGTGGGTGCATCTGGCCAAGGTCGGCTTCGAGAAGTACTTCATGCACAAGATGAAGAAGGGGACGACCGAGACCGTCTACGAAAAGATCGTGATGGAAGCGCTCGGAATCATGAAACTCAAGGGAAAGTAAGCCGCGCATGGGTATTTCCGGCCGCATCGCAAAAATCTTCCTGGCGTCGCGCATGACGCCGCTGCTCGCGCTCGTCGCGCTGCTGATGGGCGTCTTCGCAACGCTCGTCACGCCGCGCGAGGAGGAGCCGCAGATCGACGTGACCATGGCCGACGTCTTCGTCGTCTTCCCCGGCGCGTCGGCCAAGGACGTCGAGAACCTCGTGGCGACGCCGGCCGAGCAGGTGCTGTCGCGCCTGTCCGGCGTCGAGCATGTGTATTCGGTGTCGCGTCCCGGCATGGCCGTGATCACCGTGCAGTTCGACGTCGGCGTCAAGTACAACGACGCCGTGCTGCGCCTCCACGACACCGTGCAGTCGCACCGCGACTGGCTGGCGCCCAACCTCGGCGTGCTCGAACCGGTGATCAAGCCGAAGGGCATCGACGACGTGCCGATTGTCGCGCTGACCTTCTGGACCGCCGATCCGGCGCGCTCGGCCTTCGACCTGCAGCAGGTGGCGCGCGCCGCCGAGATCGACTTCAAGCGCATCAAGGGGACGCGCGACGTGTCCACCCTCGGCGGCCCCGACCACGTCATCCGCGTGCTGCTCGACGCCGAGCGCATGAACGCCTTCGGCGTCACGCCGCAGGACCTCGCCGCCGCGCTCAAGGTCGGCAACGCGCTGCAGTCGTCGGGCAGCGTCGTCGCCGGCAACCGCGAGGTGCTGGTGCAGACCGGCACCTACCTCGAATCGGCGGCCGACGTGCGCCGGCTGGTCGTCGCCGTGCGCGGCGCGGCCGGCGCGCGCAAGCCGGTGTTCATGGGCGACGTGGCGCGCATCGAGGACGGGCCGGACCAGCCGGCGCGCTACGTCTGGCACGGCATCGGCCCGGCCGGCGGCGACGCGGCCGCCGTCCGGGGCCAGCGTCCGGGGGCCGATCCCGGCGCGACCTTCCCGGCGGTCACCCTGCAGATTTCCAAGCAGCCGGGCGTCAACGCGGCCGACGTCGCCGACGGCGTGATCGCCCGCGCCGAAGCGCTCAAGGGCACGGTGATCCCGGACGGCGTCGAAGTCAGCGTGACGCGCAACTACGGCGCGACGGCGACCGAGAAGGCGCAGAAGCTGATCGGCAAGCTCGCCTTCGCCACCGCCTTCGTCGTCCTTCTCGTCTTCTTCGCGCTCGGCAAGCGCGAGGCGTTGATCGTCGGCGTCGCCGTCACGCTGACGCTGGCCGCGACGCTGTTCGCCTCGTGGGCCTGGGGCTTCACGCTGAACCGCGTGTCGCTGTTCGCGCTGATCTTCTCGATCGGCATCCTCGTCGACGACGCCATCGTCGTCGTCGAGAACATCCACCGCTGGCAGGCGCTGCATCCCGACCGGCCGCTGCTCGAACTCATCCCGCCCGCCGTCGACGAGGTCGGCGGGCCGACCATCCTCGCCACCTTCACGGTGATCGCCGCGCTGCTGCCGATGGCCTTCGTCACCGGCCTGATGGGGCCGTACATGAGCCCGATCCCGATCAACGCGTCGATGGGCATGTTCATCTCGCTCGCCGTCGCCTTCGTCGTCACGCCCTGGCTGGCCGGCAAGCTGCTCGCGCACGCGCCTTCGTCGGGGACGGCGGCGCACGGCGGCGGCGTGCAGTCGCAGTCGCCGCTCGGCGTTCGCCTCGAACGCTTCTTCCGCCGCGTGCTGACGCCCTTCCTCGACCCCGCCAAGGGCCGCGCGGCGCGGCGCAAGCTGTTCGCCGCCATCGTCGTCCTGATCCTCGGCTCGCTGTCGCTCACCGCCGTCCAGCTCGTCGTCCTCAAGATGCTGCCCTTCGACAACAAGAGCGAATTCCAGGTCGTCCTCGACATGCCGGTCGGCACGCCGCTCGAGGAGACGGCGCGCGTGCTGCGCGAGATCGGCGACGAGCTCGGCAAGGTGCCGGAGGTGAGCGACTATCAGGTCTACGCCGGCACCGCCGGGCCGATCAATTTCAACGGCCTGGTGCGCCAGTACTACCTGCGCGCCGCGCCGGAGTGGGGCGACATCCAGGTCAATCTGGTCGACAAGCACCGCCGCGCGCGGCAGAGCCACGAGATCGCCGTCTCGGTGCGCGCCGCGGTCGAGGCGATCGGGCGCAAGGCCGGCGGCAACGCCAAGGTGGTCGAGGTGCCGCCCGGCCCGCCGGTGATGTCGCCGATCGTCGCCGAGGTCTACGGCCCCGACTATCAGGGGCAGATCGCCGTCGCCAAGGAGGTGCGCAGGGTCTTCGCGGCGACGCCGGACCTTGTCGCCATCGACGATTCGGTGCAGGCCGACGCGCGCAAGACGGTGCTGCACGTGTTGCAGAGCAAGGCCGCGCTGCTCGGCGTGGCGCAGAGCGACGTCGTCGAGGCGGTGCGCATGGGCCTTGCCGGCGAGGACGCGACGCCGGTGCACAACGCCGAGTCGAAGTTCGAGATCCCGGTGCGCGTGACGCTGCCGCCCGAGAAGCAAAGCTCGCTCGATGCGCTGCTCGGGCTGCGCGTGCGCTCGCGCGACGGCGTCCTCGTGCCGGTTTCCGAACTCGTCGAAGTGCGCGAGCAGGCGCGCGAGAAGGCGATTTACCACAAGGATCTGCTGCCGGTGGTGTACGTCTATGCCGACATGGGCGGCAAGCTCGACTCGCCGCTCTACGGCATGTTCGATGCGCGCGGCGCGCTCAAGGGCAAGGCGCTGGAAGGTCTGGAAAGCGCGCAGGGGCAGGGCGGCGGCAAGCTCGCCGGCACGCTCGGCGAATGGTTCGTCCGCCAGCCGGCCGACCCCTACGCCGGCTACTCGATCAAGTGGGACGGCGAGTGGCAGGTCACCTACGAAACTTTCCGCGACATGGGCATCGCCTACGCGGTCGGTCTGATCCTCATCTACCTGCTGGTCGTCGCGCACTTCGGCAGCTACCTCGTGCCGCTCGTCATCATGGCGCCGATCCCGCTCACCATCATCGGCGTGATGCCCGGCCACGCGCTGCTCGGCAGCCAATACACGGCGACCTCGATGATCGGCATGATCGCGCTGGCCGGCATCATCGTGCGCAACTCGATCCTGCTCGTCGACTTCATCAAGCAGCAGGTCGCCGCCGGCATGGACTTCGCCGAAGCGGTGATCCAGTCCGCCGCCGTGCGCGCCAAGCCGATCGCGCTGACCGGGCTGGCCGCCATGCTCGGCGCGCTGTTCATCCTCGACGATCCGATCTTCAACGGGCTGGCGATCAGTCTGATCTTCGGCATCTTCGTTTCCACCGTGCTGACCCTGGTGGTCATCCCGGTTCTCTACTACGCAGCATTCAGGAAGGAGCACACTTCATGAGCCCGACTTTCACCACCGACCGCGCCGTCCGCATCATGGCCGGCGCCTTCGTCCTGATCTCGCTCGCCCTCGGCGTCGAGGCCAGCCCGCTCTTCGTCTCGAAGTATTTCCTGTGGTTCACCGCCTTCGTCGGCGCCAACCTCTTCCAGAGCGGCTTCACCCGCTTCTGCCCGGCCGAGTCGCTGATGGTCCGGCTCGGCATGAAGAAGGCCGACGGCGCTTCCTGCGGCCGCTGACGGTCCGCCGCACCGTCGTTCTTTCTCCTCGCTTTTTCGGCCGCCCCGACGCCGCCCCGCCGCAGCGCGGGGCCGTTCCCGGGGTGCGCTGCGGCGCCCCCTTTCGCGCCCGCAGGCCCGGTGCGTGAGTCGCTCCGTCCGGTACGCTAGAATCCCCGGCATGATCCGACGAGCGCCTGGACGCATGCCTTTCCCTCTCCCCCGCAACGCTTGGCGCCTCCTGCTTCCTCTCGTTCTGGCCGGGGCGGCGCAGGCGGCTCCCGCCCAGCGTTACGAGATCGAGATATTCCACTGGTGGGTGTCGGGCGGCGAGCGGGCGAGCATCGACGTGCTGCGCGCCCACGTCGAGCGCCAGGGCATTCCCTTCCGCGAAGGCGCGCAGGCGGGCAGCGGCACGGCGCGCTACGGCGACGCGCTGCGTCGGCGGGTCGCCGCCGGCCGCGCGCCGACCGCGGCGCAGAGCATCGGCTACGACATCCACGAATGGGCACGTCTGGGCCTGCTGGAAAATCTCGACGAGATGGCCGCCGCCGGGGAATGGGACAAGGTCGTCCCCAACGGCATCCAGCACCTCTCCAAGTATCGCGGGCACTGGGTCGCGGCGCCGATCAACGCCCATTCGACCAACTGGATGTGGCTGAACAAGGCGCAGTTCGACCGCATCGGCGGGCGCCAGCCGGACGGCTGGGACGATCTGATCGAGCTGCTCAAAAAGGCGCGCGCCGCCGGCATCGTGCCGCTCGCCATCGGCCGCGAGGCCTGGGAGCACACCCTCCTGTTCGAGGCGGTGGCGGTCGGCGTCGGCGGCGCCGAGTTCTACCGCCGGGCCTTCCTGCAGCTCGAACCGGAGGCGCTGAAGCCCGAGCTGCTGCTGCGGATCTTCCGGCGCATGAGCCAGCTGCGCGGCTATCTCGGCCCCGGCTTCGCGCGCCGCAGCTGGGATCAGGCGACCGACATGGTCCGCCGCGGCGAGGCGCTGCTGCAGGTGCAGGGCACCTGGGTGAACGGCGAATTCAGCCACCGCGGCCTGCAGCCCGAGCGTGAGTATCTGTGCTTCAGATTTCCCGACACTCAGGGCATATTCCTGTTCAACAGCGACCAGTACGTGTTCTTCAAGGACAGCCGGAGCGATGCGCCGGCCCGCCAGGCGCTCGCGGCGATCCTGCTGGACCCGGTCTTCCAGCGCGATCTGAACCTCGCCACCGGAGCGGCGCCGGGGCGCGTCGACGTGCCGCGCGACGCCTTCAACCGCTGCGGGCGGCAGAACATCGACGACCTGCGCGGCGGCAACATGCGGCGCACCGTCATGGGCTCGGTGGCCATGGGCAACGCCAATCCGTCGCGCACGAAGACGGCCATCTACAAGGTGGTCAGCGATCACCTGTCCGGACGCATCGACGACGCGCAGGCGGTGCGGCAGCTGCAACGGGGGATCGCCGACTCGGTGCGATAACGGGCGCAGCCGGGCTCGGCGCGCAAGACGGGAGTGACATCATTCGTTTCTTTTCCAACCTGAGGCTGGTCAGCAAGGTGCTGCTGCTGGTGTCGCTGCTCGGCACGCTGGCCGTCCTCATCACCCTGTTCTCGATGCTGAACATGCGCGGCATCGACCGCGACTATCGCGACCTGCTCAACCACGACGCCGCCGCGTCCATCCTGATCGGCGACGCCCTGCTCGATCTGAGCGACGCCAGCCGGCTGGTCTTCTCGGTGCTGACCGAGCAGGAGGAGCTGAAGATGCGCGCCACCCAGCTCGAACTGGACGCCCTGCAGCTGCAGTTCCGGAGCCGGATCGAAGCGGTCCGGCCGCTGGTCGGCGCGCAGCAGTCGGCGCTGGACGGCATTCTCGTGCAGGAAGGGCGGGTCTTCGAGCGTGCCGCGACGATCATCGACGCGGCGGCGCGCTGGCGCGGCGACCGGGCGCTGGAGATCATCCACGAGCAGTTCGATCCCGATCTGCGCGCCCTGCGCCGCAGCATGGACCAGCTGCGCGACGCCTCGGTGCTGCACTACCAGGAGGCGTCGGCCGAGCTGCACGAGGCCACCCAGCGCGCCATCGCCTATACCGCCGTCGCCTTCGGGCTGGCGATCCTGCTCGTCATTTCCCTCTCGGCCTATCTTTCCGTCACGCAGATTTCGCGTCCCATCGTCCGCCTCACGCGCAGCATGGGGCGGCTGACCGACCGCGAGTACGACGGCGAAATCCCCGGCGTCGAGCGCAGCGACGAAGTCGGCCGGATGGCCAGGGCGATGGAACTGTTCCGCGCCACCATGCAGCGCGCCGACCACCTCGAAGCCCTGATCCTGATCGACCCGCTGACCGGAATCGCCAACCGCCGCGCCTTCAACCAGACGCTGGCGCAGGAGTGGGCGCGCAGCCAGCGCGCCGGCCAGTCGCTCGCCCTCGTCATGATCGATATCGACTGCTTCAAGCAGTTCAACGACAACTACGGGCACGGCGCCGGCGACGAATGCCTGGCGCGCGTCGCCAGGGGCTTGAAGGATTCGCTCCAGCGCCCCGGCGATTTCGTCGCGCGCTACGGCGGCGAGGAGTTCGTCGCCGTCCTCGGCGACACCGACCTGGAGGGGGCGATGCACATCGCCGGGCGCTTCCATGCGGCCGTCGCCGCGCAGAAGATTCCCCACGCCTTCTCGACCGCCGGGTCGTGCGTCACGATCAGCGTCGGCATCGCGACGGCGGTTCCGGCGCCCGGGCTCGACCCGAAAACGCTCGCCGACCGCGCCGACGAAATGCTCTACGCCGCCAAGAGCGCCGGCCGCAACACCTCGCAGGGCGCCTCGCTGCGGGCGCAGCGGCTCAAGCTGGCGTAGCCCGGCGCGCCCGGGGAAGCGGTGGCGTTTCGAAGCGGCAGAGCGGCCGCGCCGTGCAAGGCACGCCGCCGACCTTAGGCGAGAATTCCCGCAGCAGTCCGCCGACCCCGGCAAGGGTCGCTTCCCGCAACCGGATGTCGGCGTCGCTGTCGGCCAGATAGGCGCTGACCACGAGGGGCGCGCCTCCGGGCGGCCAGACCACGCCGATGTCGTTGGCGCCGGTTTTCCCGGTTCCGGTCTTGTCGCCAATCCGCCAGTCCGCCGGCAGTCCGGCCCGCAGGCGGCGGCCGCCCGTGGTGTTGTCGAGCAGCCAGTGCTGCAGTTGCCGACGCGACTGCGCGGACAGCGCGTCGCCCAGCACGACCTGCTGCACTGTGCGGGACATCGCGCCCGGCGAGGTGGTGTCCAGCGGCTGCGTGGGATGGGGATCGTTCAGGTCCGGCTCGTTGCGGTCAAGGCGGGTGACGGCGTCGCCGAGCCGCCGCGCGTAGGCCGTCAGCCCGGCGGGACCGCCGAAGCTCGCCAGGATGAGGTTGGCGGCGGTGTTGTCGCTGGTCGTGATGGCGGCTTCGCACAAGTCGCCCAGGCTCATTCCCGCCCCGTCCGCGTGCCGCTCGGTGACCGGCGACCATTCGACGAGATCGTCCCGCGCATAGGGAATCCGCCGCGCCAGCGATTCCTGCCCCGCGTCGACCCGGTGCAGCACGAGCGCGCCCGCCAGCAGCTTGAACGAACTGAACAGCGGGAAGCGCTCGTGCGCGCGGTAGCCGTATTCCCGGCCGCTTGCCGTATCCAGGAAGTGCACTCCCAGCCTTCCTCCGGCGGCGGCTTCGAGTTCGCGCAGGCGTGCATTCAACCCGGCTTCCAGCGCGTCGGCCGGCGCGGCGAGGGCGCCGCGCGACGCCAGCCCGAAACCGGCGCACGCCAGCGAAACGAGGAAGCGCCGCCGGCTCAAGGCCGCACCCGCGCGGCGAGGGCGGATGGAGGGAACGGCAGTACCGCTTCCCGGCGCCTCATCAGCGGGCGGCTTCGGCGACGAAGATTTCGACGCGCCGGTTGGCCGCCCGGCCCGCCGCCGTGCCGTTGTCGGCGACCGGTTCGTGCGCGCCACGGCCGTCGATGGCAATGCGGCTGGAGGCCACGCCGCGCGCCGCCAGATAGTCGCGCGTCGCGCTGGCGCGATTGACCGAGAGCGGGCCGTTGACCGCGTCCGAACCGGTGCTGTCGGTGTGGCCGACGATGCGCACCGTGGTCACCGGGTTCTGGTTCAGCGTGGTGGCGAAGCGGTCGAGGATCGGGCGCAGGTTCGGCTTGATCTCGTAGCGCCCGGAGTCGAAGGAGATGTCGCTCGGGATGTCGAGCTTGAGCTGGTTGTCGGCGGTCTGGCTGACTTGCACGCCGGTGCCCCGCGTCGCCTGTTCCATCGACGCCTTCTGCTCCTGCATGTGGCGCGACCACAGATAGCCGCCGCCCGCGCCGAGCGCCCCGCCGATCACGGCGCCGGTCGCCGCGCTGCGACCGCCGCCGCGCACGCCGCCGATCACGGCACCGGCCGCCGCGCCGATGGCCGCGCCGGTGCCCGTGGTGCGCTGGGTCTCGCTCATGTTGGCGCAGCCGACGAGACCCGTACTGCCGACCGAAACGGTCAATAGAGCTACGATGATTTTTTTCATGATTCGATCTCCTGATTCGGTTCGCCGGGCTTTCAATATAGCCAAGCTTGGGGCGGGTTGCCTGCGTTGGACCGCAGCGTCGGCGGAAGTTCGATGCCGGATGGCGCGATCGTCACCTCGGTAATTTACGAAGTGTGCGATTGTCGTTCGGAAGGATTCTCCACGCGCTTTCGACGTTTCTTGTGCGGGGAGGTCCTGCTCGACCGTTCGCCGGACGTGGCGCCGTTTTCGAAGCGCGCGGGTTTTTCCCCGGCAAGCCCGCGCGCCCGTTTCAGCGCGCGGCGGCTAGCGCCGGCTGCCTTCGGTGCGACCCGTGCGGGGCGGGATATGCACGTATTGCTCCCGATCCGTCTTCTTCCGCTTGCGCTCGGGCCCGTCGCAACCCGCGCAGTCGCAGCAGGTGAGAAAATCTCCAAGCGCGGAGCACGTTTTTCCGTTCGGGATATTGCAATCCAGATCGCACGGCAGGTCGCAGCCGAAGTCGCAGTCGCCGCGCTGGGCGCGGTGCGGGCGCCGGCGCGGCGGCGAATAACGCCGATGGGCGACGCCGCAGAGATGGAGGCGTCGCTGCAGCACCGCGAAACCGGCGAAGACCCCGTAACGCCGGATGGCGCGGAAGCCGAGCACGGAACAGCTGTGCCGCCCGGTATGGACGCGGTAGGCGCAGCAGAAGCCCTTGCGCGGCGAGAGGTGACGTTGATACGCCGTGATTGCGGCGAGTACGAGTGTGCGCATGCGTGTTGGCTGTTCAGGGGGCGGGGCGGATTCCGCGTCAGCGGCGCATGTTGCCGCAAGTCCTTTGTCATATCAAGGCGCCGCGAGGCAGCGCCGGATCGGTGCGCGCCGCGCTTCGCGGAAGGGCCGCCGCCTTCGGGGCGGAGCCTCAGGCGAAGGGATGCGGCGACGCCCCCGGTGTGCGCCGGCGTGGATTCGTTTATCCTCATGCGCTTTTCCGACGGATGGACGCTGCCGTGTCGACGCCCGCTGATTCCTCTTCGCCCGCTCCCATGGACCTTCTGAGCAAGCACGATTTCGAGCTGCTCGCCGACTTCCGCTATCAGGTCCGCAAGTTCGTCCGCTTCAGCGAGGAGCTGGCGCGCCAGCACGGCATCACGCCGCTGCAGTACCTCTTGCTGCTGCATGTGAAGGGTTATCCGGGACGCGACTGGGCGACCGTCGGCGAGCTGGCCGAGCGCCTGCAGGCGCAGCACCACGGCGTCGTCGCGCTGGTCACGCGCTGCGTCAAGCAGGAACTGGTCGAGCGCCGGCGCTCGCAGGCGGACAAGCGGCAGATCGAAATCCACCTGCTCGACAAGGGCACCGCCATCCTCACCGAGCTGGCCCGCCTGCACCGCGCCGAACTGCTTTCGCTGCAGGGGCGCTTCGTCGTGCCCGATCTGCGCGCTTTCGCGCAGGCCTAGCTTTTTCCGCCGCGCGCGCTTGCTAAACTGCGGCGAACAAATCGCCACGATTCGCCACGATTGGCGCCAAACTTCGAGCCAAACACAAGGAGTCGCAATGAAAGTCGGATTCATCGGTCTGGGCATCATGGGGCGCCCGATGGCGCTCAATCTCCTCAAGGGCGGCCACGAGGTCGTCGTCTGGGCGCGCCGCGCCGAGTCGATGCAGCCGCTGCTCGACGCCGGCGCGCGCGGCGCCGGCAGCCCGGCCGAGGTGGCGCGGGCGGTCGAAGTGGTGATTTCGATGGTCGCCGATGCGCCCGACGTCGAACAGGTGATGCTCGGCGAGAATGGTGTGAGCAGCGGCGCGAACAGCGCCACGGGCGGTGCCGGCTGGGAGGGACTGGTCGCCGTCGACATGAGCACCATCCTGCCCGCCGCGGCGCGCGACATCGGCGCGCGGCTGGCGGCGGCGGGGATCGAATTCCTCGACGCGCCGGTCTCGGGCGGCGAGGTCGGCGCCATTGCCGGTACGCTGTCGATCATGGTCGGCGGCAGCGCCGCCGCCTTCGAGAAAGCGAAGCCGGCCTTCGAATGCATGGGCAAGAACATCGTGCACGTCGGCGATGCCGGCGCCGGGCAGGTGGCCAAGGCGGCCAACCAGATCGTCACCGGCGTCGGCGTGCTGACCGTCGCCGAGGCGCTCAACTTCGCGGCGAAGAACGGCGTCGACCCGGCGCGCGTGCGCGAGGCGCTGCTCGGCGGCTTCGCCTACTCGAAGATTCTGGAGAACCACGGCCAGCGCATGCTCGACCGCAACTTCAAGCCGGGCTTCAAGTCGTGGATGCACCAGAAGGACATGAACATCGTGCTGCAGAGCGCGCACGAACTGGGCCTCTGCCTGCCGGTCTCGGCGGCCACCGCGCAGATGTACAACGCGATGGTCGGCGCCGGCCTCGGCGAGGAGGATTCGATCGCCGTGCTCAAGCTGCTTGAGCGTCTCTCGGGCGGGGAGGGCTGAGCATGCGCGTCGGTTTCGTCGGCCTCGGCGCGATGGGGCGGCCGATGGCGCTGCACCTGCTGCGCGGCGGCCACGACGTTGCGGTCTGGGCGCGCAATCCGCAAAGCGCGCAGCCGCTGGCCGCCGCCGGCGCCGCCGTGTGCGCGACGCCGGCCGAGTTGGCGCGGCGCTCCGAGGTCGTGTTCACCATCGTCACCACCGGCGCCGACGTCGAGGAGGTGGTGCTCGGCAAGGACGGGCAGGACGGCCTGATCGACGGCTTCGCGCCCGGCGCGCTGCTCGTCGACATGAGCACCATCGCCCCCGGCACCGCGCGCGCCCTCGCGCAGCGCCTCGCCGGGCGCAGCGTCGACATGCTCGACGCGCCGGTCTCCGGCGGCGGGGCCGGCGCCGTCGCCGCGACGCTGGCGATCATGGCCGGCGGCAAGGCCGCGGCGCTCGAGCGCGTGCGCCCGCTCCTCGAACTGCTCGGCCAGCGCATCGTGCACGTCGGCGAGAGCGGCGCCGGGCAGGTCGCCAAAGCGTGCAACCAGATGATCATGGTCGGCTGCATCCAGGCCGTCGCCGAGGCGCTGCATCTGGCGCAGGCGGCCGGCGCCGATCCGGCGAAGGTGCGTCAGGCGCTGGCCGGCGGCTCGGGCGGCAGCCGCGTGCTGGAGGTTTTCGGCGGGCGCATGGTCGAGCGCGATTTCACGGCCGGCGTCGAAGCGCGCCTGCACCACAAGGACTACGCCATCCTGATGGGCGAAGCCTATCGCGGCGGCCTGCCGCTGCCCGTTTCCGCGCAGGTCTGGCAGCAGCTCAACGCGCTGATGGCGCACGGCTGGGGGCGCGCCGACACGGCGTCGCTGCTGCGCGTGCTCGAAGCGACGACAGGAGAGAAATCATGAAACGTTTGCTGGCCACCCTCTGCGTGCTGTGCGCCGCGCTCGCCGGCTGCGCGAGCCTGTCCGGGCTGACGCAGAAACCGGAAGTCACGCTCGCCGGCCTCGACCTGCTCGAACTCGGCCTCTTCGAACAGCGCTTCGCGCTGCGCCTGCGCGTGCAGAACCCGAACGACGTCGACCTGCCGATCCGCGGCCTGACCTTCGACGTCGAACTGAACGGCCAGCCCTTCGCCAAGGGCCTGTCCGATCAGGCCGTCGTCGTGCCGCGTTTCGGCGAGGCGGTGCTCGAAGTCAAGGCGACGAGCAATCTCGGCGGCGTGCTCAGGCAGCTGCGCGAATTCCGCAAGAACGGCCGCGAGCGCATCGACTACCGCATGTTCGGCCGCATCACGCTCGACGGCCTGGGCAGTCTGCCCTTCGAACGGAAGGGCGAGATCGACACGCCGCAGTTCGATCTGCCGCGTCTGGATGTGCCGAGGAGGGCGCCGGCGGGGGAGCGGACTTAGGCGTCTAACAAAGCCAATCGGCCTGCGCGGGTTGTGTATGGGTCCGACGGGATGAAGGAGCGGGCGGCTGACGCAAGAACAGGGCTTTACTTCCCACCTGCCATGCAAGGCCCTTGTTCGCACTGAAGCCAATGACTCCCTATGAAAAACCCCCTTGGCAATTCCAAGGGGCGTATCGGATGCCTACATCGGGGGCCATCGGCCAGCCCCGATCTTGATGCCCGGACCGATGGCTCAGGGCTGCGCTGACGACGGCCTGTTCATGGCGCTATTCCATACACGCCGGCGAGGTGCTCGGTTTGGCGGGGCTGTCGCCCTCCGTGTCGCTCGATACGGGGTGGCGTCGTTGGCGGCAATAGCCGTCGTCGGTGAAGCGATCGGCACGGCGGCTCAAAGCAAAGGGGCGGCTAGAACATCCAGAGCGCCTTGACGGATGCGGTCTGGTTGAGGAAACCCTGGCGCACGTCGGCATCGTAGCGAAGGTTGATTTCCGTACCGCCGTCGGTGGTGTAGGCGTAGCCCATGCCGCCTCGCAGGGACCAAGGCTTGGGTTCCACGCCGGTGGCGACGAAGGCCGTATCGGGGGCGGAGGCAAAGGCCGCAACGAGGTTGTCCCGCTTGGCCAGCGCATCGTAGGCGATGCCGACGTTGGCGCTGAGACTGTTGCGATCGTCCAGCCTGTAGTTCAGTCGGCTGTCCACGCCCAGCAGGAGTTGCTCGGCGGTGCGCCCCTGGACCGACAGGTTGAGGGGGCCGGCGCCGGATTCACGGTAGTCCCCGTCCCGGACGCGGGTGTAGTCGACGCGCAGCGAGGGGGTCAGCGTGGTCCGGGAGCCCAGGGCAATGCTGCGTGACAGGGCGCTTCCCAGGTACAGGGTCAGGCTGTCGTAGCTGGCTCTGGCAATATCGCCGGCGAAAGCGATGTTGCGCGTGCTTTTGTTGCGGTTTTTGCCCGCTCCCAGCTGGAAGCTGAGATCGGTATTTTCATCCAGGGCGAGGTTGCCGTAGGCGGATAGTTGGAACAGCGAGATCTTGGCGCTTTGGGGGGCCATGCCGGCGTTGCTGTTCACATCGGCCTGCGCGTAGGAGAATGCGGCACCCAGGCGCAGGGAGTCGCTGACCATGCGGTCGGTGCCGAAGATCATGCCCGCGGTATCGGCCTTGAAGCCGGAGATGCCATCCCGGTCATCCTGATTGGCCTTGGAACCGAAGTACTTCATCCATAATTGGCGGTCCTTCATGACGTCGTCGCCGGAGGCCAGGCCGCGCTGGGCGCCCAGGCGGGATTGCACGACCCGAGCGATGTCGCCCATGGCGCTGCGCGCCACCCGGGGAGCTGCGCCGTTGAACAGCGGGAGACTCTGCGACACGGCGGCATTGATCTGCTGGTCGGTGATGAGGTTGGCGCCGTCGAAGATGGCGCTGAGCGTCGGGTTGTTCTCGATCAGCCGTCCGACTGCGACCGCCGTGCCGTTGCCCCAGGTCCGGGCCGGGTCGGAGTAGCGCGTGGGCGAGATGGTTTGCAGCACCAGATCCCAGGTCCGGCCGTCCCCGTTGCGGTCCACCAGCTTGTATTTGATGCCGCTGACGGCCTCCAGGTTGGTGATGCTGAGCCGCTGGTCGGACGTGATGACCCCTGCGTAGGTACCGGTGGCGTAGCTGGTGTTGGGGGCGATGCGCAGGCCGTAGGTGTTCAGGTTGTAGGTGCTGAGGTATTTGAAGTTGATGGTGCCGAAGTTGCCGGGGGTGCTGAAGTAGGTGAAGTAGCGGGTTGGGATGACGCCGGCTTCCAGATAGATGCCGTCGTAGTAGCCGCCAAGGGTCAGACCGGTCTGGGCGTTGATGAGGTTTTCAATGGTGCCGCCGCCGTAACCGCCCGCAATGATATTGAGATCCGGGTGTAGGACAGAGGAAGCCATGGTCCCCAGATTGACGACGGTGCCGATGCTGGCGAAGCCGGATGACTGTACCCCGGTACTCATGTGGCCCAGGTTGATGAAAGTTTCCATCCGGCTCGATCCGGCGACGTTGACGCTGCTCATGTCGCCGTAATTCGTCAGTGATTTCCAGGTGACGCGATTGGCCAGGATTATGGAACCGACACTCTGCCCCTGCCGGACGACGAGGGTGGGGTCGGCACTACCGCCGACGTTGATGTAAGGCCCGTTGTAGCCGACCCACATGGTGCCGCCGGTCCAGTCGATGGAAGTGTCGGCGGTGCAGGAGGCGTCGATGTAGTCGCGGGTGTTCCAGGAAGAGGGGCAGGCGGCTGCCCAAGCAGGGGATGTGCTCAGGGCCCCCAGCAGGACGGCGGCAAGGCTTGCGGAACGGGCGGTCTGGGGCAGGGAGGGGGGCGTCGGCATGGCGATAGGAGTGGGCAATCGAAGGGTTTCTGCGGTAATGGCCGGCTCTGTCCCGCAGGAGACATCAAACGTCAGCAATTAGCCTGGAAGCAGCTATACGGGCGGCATACTAAACTATGTTTTCGTAATTGCTGCGGTTTTCCGAAACAGGCCCCGTGCACCGTAGACGCGGGGGCTGAGCGCGTTTTCCCAACTGAGCGGCAGCGTGATCTGCCCCGAACGGTTTGCTGATGGGCAAACCCATCGCGGCGGCCTGCCGCTGCCCGTTTCCGCGCAGGTCTGGCCGCAGCTCAACGCGCTGATTGTGCGCCGCCGCCGACCTGCTGCGCGGCAGCTACGAGAATCGTGATCAGGGAGCACCACTGAGGATTTGCGGACGGCCGAGGCGCTGCTCGCCCGCCTCGTGGCCTGGGGGGCCGGCCCGCAGCATTCGCCGGGCCCAGGCCGCAAAAAACCGCATCAGCCAGGGCCAAGCACTGGTGCGGTTCTCCTGGGAGCGCCACTACGGGACCTCCGGGACGGCGAAGCCGGCCGCTTGGCGTTGGGGCCGAGTTGAATTTCGACACCATGGTCGGGGGCGTCAAGCTCCAGCACTTTCGTGCGAGCCTTCTGGAATCACGACTTCAGGAACGACGGCGTGGATTCCGTTGCCAGCTTTGTCGGTGGCGGTTCGTCGTTTATCACCCGGGGGCAGAAACTTGCCCGCAACACCTATTCGCTAGGTGCCGGCGCGAATCGGCCTTCCAATGGCAATTTCACGGCAGCCGCGAACCACGATTTCACCGGGAGCGACGCCTACCGGGCCCACACGGCACAAGCGACCGTCCGCTGGATGTCCGATGAACGAATCTCTTTCTTTGTCGGCCGCCCACCCGTGCCTTCAGTTTGCGCCCGGGGTGGGCTGAAATTGCGTCTTTTGCCAGAGTCGGGACCAGCCGTCGGCCCAGCAGCAGCGGTGGTCGTAGTCCGCCTCAACGATCACCCGGGGGCGGTTCGCGGCGGGAAACCGGTCGGCGAAGGATTGGGCCAGTTGCGGCGGGATCACCTGATCCTTGCCGCCGACGAAGTGCCATTGCCGGATGTCGCCCAAGGCTCCGGCCACGTCGGCCGCATTGCGCGAGCCGGTCAGCGGGGAAACGCGGTGCAGCGCCGTCCAGCGCCGATGGTCGAGGTTGCCGGCGACCGTGACCAAACGGTCCACGTCGTGCCGTTCCGCCGCCACCAGGGTGGCCACCGCGCCGCCGCCGGAGTAGCCCACCAGGGTGAGTCGGCGGGCGCCGGCGCGGTTCTTGAGGACGTCGATGGCCCGCTGCGCAGCCTCGATCACGGCCGGGGCGAAGCGCTGTCCGGTCCAGTAGGCCTGGGCGCATCCGCGGGTTTCAGCTTCGGCAAACTGGCAGGGACGGGCCAGGTAGGCGGCGTTGCCGTCGGGCTGGGCCAGGGCCAGGCGCAAGGCCAGCGGGTCGATCGGCGTCGGGTCGGGGGAGGGCTGCGACCCGGTGATCCAGGCGAAGCCGTCGCCCTCGATGTAGACGGTGAGCCGTTCGCTCGGGACGAAACGCTCGGGCCGCCAGGCGGTCAGGGAAAAATCCCCGGCGTCGATCCGTTCCATCCGCCAGCCTTTGGCGTCCGCGAGCTCATTGGCGGCGTGCAGACGCGACGCGGGGGCGGGGATGCCGGCGCAGGCCGGGAGCAGTGCGGTGGCCAGCAGGAGCCATAGGGTTTTCATGGAGGGATTGTCCCAGTGGCTTCGGTACGAGGGCAAGGCGGACCGTGCAGTTTCGCGGGCATCGGACGGCTGTGGCTTAACGGGGGGGCGCAGCCGGGCGATATAGAGGGGTCGGCACCGTCTGCTTGCATGTTTCTTCCTCGTCGGGCACTTCCACCCGCCAGCGCCGAGTACATGGAATGACAGTGCGGGCGGCGCCTCGCGTGCGCTGTCCAACGCCCCTGCTACGGTTCCCTCGCCGCGCATCGTCGGCGCGGGATGGTACGGAAAACAGGGAGGCTGGTCCTATACCCCGAGGCCTTCAGTTCCATCGACCGCGCGGCGCAAGCCGCTGCAGACCGTCCGCGATGCCGTCCCGAACGAGCGTCCGCAGCCGGCGCAGGCCGGCGCGCAGGGGCGAGTGCGGTGCGACGATCACGATCTGCGCGTCGCCCAGCGCTTCGATTTCCAGCCATCCGGCGACGCAGACCGGCTGCGTTTCGCCTGCGCAGAGGATGAGGCGCGGCGCCAGTACGTGCTCGGCCAGCCATTCAGGCACGGTGCGCAGGGCCACGCGGCCGTCCAGCACCAGCACGGTCGCACCGCGCTCGGCCGGCTGCGCGAGCCTGTCCGGGCTGACGCAGAAGCCGGAAGTCACGCTCGCCGGCCTCGACCTGCTCGAACTCGGCCTCTTCGAACAGCGCTTCGCGCTCCGCCTGCGCGTGCAGAACCCGAACGACGTCGACCTGCCGATCCGCGGCCTGACCTTCGACGTCGAACTGAACGGCCAGCCCTTCGCCAAGGGCCTGTCCGATCAGGCCGTCGTCGTGCCGCGCTTCGGCGAGGCGGTGCTCGAAGTCAAGGCGACGAGCAACCTCGGCAGCGTGCTCAGGCAACTGCGCGAATTGCGCGAGAGCGGCCGCGAGCGCGTCGACTACCGCATGTTCGGCCGCATCACGCTCGACGGCCTGGGCAGTCTGCCCTTCGAGCGCAAGGGCGAGATCGACACGCCGCGCGTCGACCTGCCGTGCCCGCCGCCCTGACGCCGGCCCGGGGCTTTTAACGGTATATAAACGATAGCTTCGTAGCATGCGCCCATTTCGAACTCACCTTCGTTGGGGAAGTGCATGCCGAAGCCTCTACACCTGGCGCTGCGCCGTCTGGCGCCGCCCGTCCTGTCGCTGCTCGCCGTCGCCGGCCAGGCGCATGCTGCGGCCCCCGACGCCGGTTCGCTGCTGCGCGAGAGCGAGCGCAACCTGCAGGCCCCGCGTCCCGCCGAGCGGCCGCTCGCCTTGCCCGCCGCGCGGCCGATGGACGAGGACGCCAAGGCCCTGCGCGTCGCCGTCAAGCGCATCGTCATCGACGGCGCCAGCCTGATCCCGGTCGCCGAACTCGACGCCCTGGTCGTCGACCGCATCGGCCAGTCGCTGACCCTGGCCGAACTTGAACAGGCCGCCCAGCGCATCGCTGCCCACTACCGGGAGCGTGGTTGGTACGTCCGCGTCTACCTGCCCCGCCAGGATGTCACCGACGGCACCGTCCGCGTCCAGGTGCTCGAAGGCCGCTACGGCGGCAGTAGCCTCGAGAACAAGGGCCGCCGCGCGAACGGCGCCTACGTCCAGGGCGTCGTCACCCACCGCCTGGCCGAGGGCGAACCGCTGTCCGCCGCCGACCTGGAGCGCGGCCTGCTGCTCGCCAACGACCTGCCGGGCATCCGCGCCACCGGTCTGCTCGAAGCCGGTCAGTCACAATCCCAGACCCGGCTCGCCCTGACGGTGGAAGACAGCGCCTTCGTCAGCGGCGACCTCGGCATCACCAACCACGGCGTCAAATCGACCGGAGCGACGCAAGCCGTCGGCGGCATCGCGCTCAACAACCTGTCCGGCATCGGCGACCAGCTGGCCCTGCGCGCGCTGGCCGCCGAAGACATCCAGAGCGGCGTCGTCCGCTACAGCCTGCCGCTGGGCCGGGACGGCCTGCGCCTGAGCGCCCACGCCTCCACCCTGCGCTACCGGCTCGGCGGTCAATACAAATCGCTCGACGCCGAAGGCCGCGCCCTCACCGGCGGACTTACCCTCAGCTACCCGCTGATCCGCCAGAGCGAAAGCAACCTGAGCGTCTCCGCCGGCTACGAACGCCGCAGCTACGACGACGACATGCTGCGCACCGCGCTGCGCCGCCACCGGGTCGATGCCCTCACCCTCGGCCTGTCTGGCGACCGGCGCGACGGTCTGCTCGGCGGCGGGGTCAGTTGGGGCAGCCTGCAACTCACCCAAGGCCGCCTCGACATCCGCGACGTGGCCGACGACCGCGCCACCGATGCCGCCGGGCCGCGCGCCCACGGCAGCTACACCAAGCTCGCCTTCTGGCTGAACCGGCTGCAAGCGCTGGGCACGAGCGGCTGGCAGGTCGCGGCCGCGCTCTCCGGGCAGCTCGCCAGCGGCAACCTGGGCAGTTCCGAACGCTTCACCCTGGGCGGCCCCAACCAGGTGCGCGCCTATCCGGTCAACGAAGCCAGCGGCGACGAAGGCCTGCTGCTCAAGCTCGAAGTGCAACGGGAGCTGGGCAACGGCTGGCAGGCCATCGCCTTCTACGACACCGGGCGAATCCGCCAGCACAAGAACGCCTGGGCCGGCTGGCAGGGCGGCGGTGGTCAGCCGAACGAATACGGCCTCTCCGGCGTCGGCCTCGGCGTCAACTGGCGCGGGCAGGGCGCCCTGAGCGGCTGGCTGCTCGCCGTCAGCGCCGCCGTTCCCGTCGGCGGCAACCCGGGGCGGGACGCGGGCGGCCACAACAACGACGGCAGCAAGGCGTCCTCCGCCCGCGGCTGGCTCAGCCTGAGCCGGACGTTTTAAGCGCCGGCCGGTATTCACCCATTCGCGACAGGATCGATCATCATGAACCACACCTACTGCCTCGTCTGGAACGACCAAACCCAGCGCCGTGTTCCCGCCCCCGAATCCGCCCGCGGCCGGGGCAAAAGCAAGGGCCAAGCCCTCAAGCCGGCCGCGCTGCTGCTCGGCGCCGCCATCTTGCTGCCGGCCTTCGCCCAGGCCGCCGGTACCTTGGCCGCCAACGCCCTGCCCACCGGCGCCCAGGTGGTGGCCGGCCAGGCCGGCGTCGCCCAGAGCGGCAGCCAGATGACCGTCACCCAGGGCTCCGACAAGGCCATCATCAACTGGCAGAGCTTCAACATCGGCAGCAACGCCGCCGTCCAGTTCATCCAGCCCTCGACCAGCGCCGTCGCCCTCAACCGGGTCATCGCCGGCGACGCCAGCCAGATCCACGGCAAACTCTCGGCCAACGGCCAGGTGTGGCTGATCAACCTGAACGGCGTGCTGTTCGGCAAGGGCAGCCAGGTGGATGTGGGCGGGCTGGTGGCCTCGACCCTGTCGATTACCGACGCCGATTTCCTCGCCGGCAAGGCCGTCTTCTCCCGCAACGGCGCCAAGGGCGGCATCGTCAACCAGGGCGAAATCACCGCCGCCGACGGCGGCCTGGTCGCCCTGCTGGCCCCCACCGTGAGCAACGAGGGCATTGTCACCGCCCGGCTGGGCAGCGTGGTGATGGCCGCCGGCGACCGGATCACCCTGGACGCCGGCGCCAACGGCCTGCTCCAGGTGGCCGTCGATCCGGCCACGGTCAAGACCCTCATCGAGAACAAGCAGCTGATCGTCGCCGACGGCGGCCAGGCGATCATGACCGGCAAGGCCGCCGATGCCCTGTCGGCCAGCGTCGTCGCCAATACCGGCACGATCCAGGCCCGCTCCATCGCCGCGCGGGAGGGCCGCATTCTGTTGATCGCCGACATGGAACATGGCGAAACGCAGGTCGGCGGCACCCTGGATGCCAGCGCCCCGGCCGGCGGCAACGGCGGCTTCATCGAAACCTCCGCCGCCCACGTCACGGTGGCCAATAGCGCCCTCATCACCACCAAGGCCGCCAGCGGCCAGAGCGGCACCTGGCTGATCGACCCCAACGACTTCACCATCGCCGCCAGCGGCGGCAACATGACCGGCGCCGCCGTGTCCGCCGCGTTGCAGAACAACGGCAACTTCACCATCGAGACCGCCACCCAGGGCACGGCGGGGGGCAACGGCGACATCCGCGTCAATGATGCGGTCACGTGGTCGGCCAACAGCACCCTGACCCTCAAAGCCGAGCGCAACATCGACATCAACGCCGTGGTCTCGGTCAACGGCGACGGCAAACTGGCCATGAACTACGGCAGCGCCGGCAACATCAATACCCCGGGCTTCTCCGGGCGGGTGAATTTCGAGAAGTCGGGAAGCGGCCTGCTCACCGTCAATGGCCAGGGCTACGACGTCATCAAGGACGTGACGGCCTTGCAGGCCATCAACAGCGGCTTGGGCGGCAAGTACGCGCTGGGCGCGGACATTGATGTCGGCAACTTCACGCCGATCGGCGACAACTCTACGGACAGCGATGCCAGCCGCTTCACCGGCACCTTCGACGGCCTGGGGCACGTCATCCGCAATCTCGTCATCGATCAGCCCGCCATGCGCTTTGTCGGCTTGTTCGGCGCTACCGGGAACAGCAGCGTTATCCGCAACGTCGGGCTGGAAGGCGGGTCCGTGAAAGGGGGCTACGTCGTCGGCGGGCTGGTCGGCTACAACATGGGCCGCATCAGCGCCAGCTACGCCACGGGCAGCGTCAGCGCCAGCGCGCTCACCTTCAACGACAGTGCCGCGGGCGGGCTGGTCGGCCGCAACTCTGGCAGCATCAGCGCCAGCTACGCCACGGGCACTGTCAGCGCCAGCGCGTCGGGGGGCGGCAACGCCTCTGCGGGCGGGCTGGTCGGCTACAACGATGGCAGCATCGGCGACAGCTACGCCACGGGCAGCCCCAGCGACGCCACGGGCCCTGTCAGCGCCAGCGCGTCGGGGGGCGGCAACGCCTCTGCGGGCGGGCTGGTCGGCGGCAACAATGGCAGCATCGGCGCCAGCTACGCCACGGGCAGCGTCAACGCCAGCGCGTCGGGGGGCGGCTTCGCCTCTGCGGGCGGGCTGGTCGGCGAAAACCACAGCGGTGGCAGCATCGCCGCCAGCTACGCCACGGGCCCTGTCAGCGCCAGCGCGTCGGGGGGCGGCTACGCCTCTGCGGGCGGGCTGGTCGGCTACAACGCTGGCAGCATCGGCGCCAGCTACGCCACGGGCCCTGTCAGCGCCAGCACTTCGGACGGCGACGCCTCTGCGGGCGGGCTGGTCGGCGAAAACGTTGGCAGCATCAGCGCCAGCTACGCCACGGGCAGCGTCAGCGCCAGCCCGTCGGGTTTCTGCTTCGCCTATGCGGGCGGGCTGGTCGGCTACAACGGTGGCAGCATCGGCGACAGCTACGCCACGGGCAGCGTCAGCGCGTCGGGGGACCGCAACGCCTATGCGGGCGGGCTGGTCGGCGAAAACGTTGGCAGCATCAGCGCCAGCTACGCCACGGGCAGTGCCATCGCGTCGGGCGGCTCCCTCAATCGCGCGGGCGGGCTGGTCGGCGTCGGCGACAACGGTGGTACCATCACCGGCGCCTTCTACGCCACCACCGACGTCAATGGCAACGTCATCAATCACGGTGGCGTTGCAGATGGCGATTGGAGTGGCAACGCCCTCGGCACCGGCAAATCCCTGGCCGACCTGAAAAAAGCCGGAACATTCGCCGCCTGGGGGGCGAAGGTCGACGATCGGGGCGGCAGCGGCGCTGTCTGGCGTATCTACGAGGGGAACACCACGCCGCTGCTGCGCAGCTTCCTGACGGCGCTGACGGTGGATGCCGGCACCCTGGCCGACAGGGTCTACGACGGCAGCGCCGCCAGCGGCACGGTGGGCAGCTACACCCCCAGCGTGAGCGGCGCCCAACCGGCCGGCAGCCTGAGCTATACCGCCGTCAGCAAGAATGCGGGCACCTACCGCACGAGCGATGGCTCGCTGCGGCTTGGCGGGCTGTACTCGGACCAGCGCGGCTATGACATCAGTTATGCCGGGAGCAGCCTGACCGTTACCCCGGCCGCCCTGACCGTGACCACCGGCGCCGTGACCAAGACCTACGACGGCACCACCGCCGCCGCCGGCAGCGCCATCGCCAGCGCGGGCACCCAGCTGTTCGGCGGCGACACGCTCTCCGGCGGCAGCTTCGCCTTCACCGACAGGAACGCCGGTTCCGGCAAGACGGTCAGGGTCTCCGGCGTCACGATCAACGACGGCAACGGCGGCAACAACTACACGGTCACCTACGCCGACAACACCGCCAGCACCATCGACAAGGCGGCGCTGACCGTGACCACCGGCGCCGTGACCAAGACCTACGACGGCACCACCGCCGCCGCCGGCAGCGCCATCGTCAGTGGCGGCCAGCTGTTCGGCGACACGCTCTCCGGCGGCAGCTTCGCCTTCACCGACAGGAACGCCGGTTCCGGCAAGACGGTCAGGGTCTCCGGCGTCACGATCAACGACGGCAACGGCGGCAACAACTACACCGTCACCTACGCCGACAACACCGCCAGCGCCATCGACAAGGCGGCGCTGACCGTGACCACCGGCGCCGTGACCAAGACCTACGACGGCACCACCGCCGCTGCCGGCAGCGCCATCGCCAGCGCGGGCACCCAGCTGTTCGGCGGCGACACCTTCTCCGGCGGCAGCTTCGCCTTCACCGACAGGAACGCCGGTTCCGGCAAGACGGTCACCGTCGCCAATGTCACCGTCAACGACGGCAACGGCGGCAACAACTACACCGTCAGCTACGCCGACAACACCGCCAGCACCATCGCCAAGGCGGCGCTGACCGTCACCGCCGCCGACGCCAGCAAGACCGAGGGCAGCGTGCTGGCGTTTACGGGTACCGAGTTCACGACGGGCGGCGGCCAGCTGAAAAACGGCGAGACGCTCGTCAGGGCGGATTTAAGCAGCAGCGGCGCCCCAGCTGCTGCCCGTGCGGGCCGCTACGCGATCGAGGGGAGTAACGCCCAGGGCGGCAACGGCTTTGACGCAGGCAACTACGACATCGCCTACGTCAATGGAATCCTGAGCGTTGCGGCCAAGGCGGGGGCGTCGGAGAACCTGGCGCCGTCAGGCGGCACCATCTGGCGGAATCAGGCGAATGAGGCCAACCGGGCGTCGTCCCCCGAGCGCCCCGGGCAGGCCGGCGGCAGCGGCCAGGCGCTGGCTGGCGCCAACCCTTTCCTGACCCTGGCGCCGGTCTTCATCCGCGCGCGGGGCGAGGAATGAGCGTTTCTCCTGCGGGCGAAATGCCGCGCGGCGCCCTCGACCGCGCGGACGTTCCGTTTCCGCATGGCCTTTGCCGCGCCGCCGTGCGCTCCCGGTCTCCCACTTCGGGGCGTTCAGCCTCGCCGGAGACGTAACGCGAGGCGCCGCCGGCGGCCCGGGATTCCATCCCGAATGAGTACCCAGCACCGGCGCAGGGCGGCGCGCAGGGGCGAGTGCGGTGCGACGATCACGATCTGCGCGTCGCCCAACGCTTCGATTTCCAGCCAGCCGGCGACGCAGACCGGCTGCGTTTCGCCTGCGCAGAGGATGAGGCGCGGCGCCAGTACGTGCTCGGCCAGCCATTCAGGCACGGTGCGCAGGGCCACGCGGCCGTCCAGCACCAGCACGGTCGCGCCGCGCTCGGCCGGCATGCGCAGGATTTCGCCGCGGGCCAGCGGGGTTTTCCGGGGGATGTCTGTTTCCATGGCGTGCGCTCCTGATGGCGTGGGGGAGAGGGCATCGTAGTCGGCGCGCCGGTGGCGAAACAGCGACAGCAAAGTACAATCTGCTGCGCTACAGAGAGGCTTTTCGCCCTCCTGTTGCGGCCCGTTTTCCGGGCATCTATATCTGTTTCGCGCCATCGGGAAAAAGGATCATCCGGTATGGATTCGCAACCGCTCTACCGCCGGCTGGCCGACCACTATCTGGACGCGATTCGCGCCGGTTCGCTGGCGCCCGGCGACCGCATGCCCTCGGTGCGCGCGCTGATGCGCCTGCACGCGGTCAGCCTGTCGACGGCGCTACAGCTTTGCCGGCAGCTGGAGGGCGAGGGCTGGCTGGAGGCGCGTCCGCGTTCGGGCTATTTCGTGCGCCGTCCGCGCCGCGCGGCGGCGCCGGTTGCCGAACCGCCGGCCGGGCGCGCGCCGGACCCGGCGCAATACGTCGGAATCCACGCGCGCGTTTCCGGGGTCATCGCGCAGGGGCGCCAGCATCCGGTGCAGACGAATTTTTCCGGGGCGCGCTGCGCGCCGGAACTGTATCCGGCCGAGGCGCTGCGCAACGCATCGATCCGCGCCCTGCGCCGGTATCCCGATCTGCTCGTCGGCGCCGCCTCGGCGCAGGGCAACGCCGCCTTCCGCGCGGTGCTCGCCAAGCGCGCGATGGACGGCGGCATGGTGCTGTCGCCCGACGAGGTGCTGGTCACGCAGGGCTGCATCGAGGCGCTCAATCTCGCCCTGCGCGCCGTGGCCGGGCCGGGCGACACGATCGCGGTCGAGTCGCCGAGCTTCTACGGCCTGCTGCAGGTGCTCGAAAGCCTCGGCATGCGCGCGCTCGAAATCCCGACCAGCCCGCAGAACGGCATTTCGCTCGAAGCGCTCGAACTGGCCGTGCAGGCCTACGACAACATCAAGGCGCTGGTCGTCGTGCCGCATCTGCAGAATCCGCTCGGCAGCATCATGCCGGACGCCGCGAAGGAGCGGCTGGTCGCGCTCTGCGCGGCGCAGGGCATCCCGCTGATCGAGGACGACACCTACGGCGCGCTGGCGGATGCCGAGACGCCGCTGCGCGCGTTGAAATCCTGGGACCGCGACGGCAACGTCATCCACTGCGCCTCGCTGCACAAGATCCTCGCGCCCGGCCTGCGCCTGGGGTGGATCAGCGCCGGCCGCTGGCAGTCGCGCGTCGCCATGCTGAAGTACGCGCAGACGCGCAGCAACGAAGAACTGGGGCAGATCGCGGCGGCCGAGTTCATGGCGTCGAGCGCCTACGACCGCCATCTGCGCCGCCTGCGCGCCGCCCTGCGCGTGCAGCGCGAGCGCACGGCGGAGACGATCGCCACCTGCTTTCCCGCCGGCACCCGCCTCAACGAGCCGGCCGGCGGCATCGCGCTGTGGGTCGAGCTGCCGCAGCGGCTCTCGTCGAAGCGGGTGTTCGACGCGGCGCTGCGCGAAGGCATCCTCGTCGCGCCCGGCCTGATGTTCTCCAACTCCGGCCGCTTCGACCACTTCCTGCGCATCAGCTGCGGCTGGCCGTATTCCGACGCGATCGACGCGGCGCTGCGTCGCCTCGGCGGCATCGTCGGTCGTCTGCTGGTGGAGAAGGGCGAAGGCGGCTGAGGCGGTCGGGCGCCGGGCGCCCGTTTTTTGTGCGCCACGGCAAGTGGCTGACGCGGCGCCGCTTTTCCGACTTATCCCCAGACTCGCCCACAGTTTTTGTGGAGAGCGGGGGGCGCGGCAGGCAGAGGCGCCCGGCCGGCGGCTTCCTGCGGAGTGCTTTGACGATATACTCCGCGCATGAATAAGGTTATTTCCGGCAGTCTCTCCCTGCATTTGCTTGGTGGTTTTTCGGTGCTGCGCGACGGCGTTCCGGTCGCCGGCTTCTCCTACGATAAAGTGCGCGCTCTGCTGGCTTTTCTCGCCATCGAGGCGGGTTCGACCCACAGCCGCGAGCGCTTGGCCGACCTGTTGTGGCCCGAGGCCGAGCGCGAATCGGCGCGCGGCAGCCTGCGGCATGCGCTGTTCAGCCTCAAACGCGCGCTGGGCCCGGAAGGCGACGCCCTGTTGCGGGCCGACCGCCATTCGCTGACGACGCTTGCGGCGTTCGCCGAGCATGTCGATTTCCATGAATTCAGCGCCGCGTTTCCTGATCCGGCGGAAATGCCGGGCTTTTCCCCGGGGCGCCTGGAGCGGCAGGCCGCCCTGTATCGCGGCGAATTGCTGGCTGGCCTTTCCCTGCTCGATGCGCCGGACTTCGAAAGCTGGCTGGCGAATCGCCGCGAGCAGGCGCTGGCCCATGCCCTGGCCCTGCACCAGTGTCTCGCCGAGTATTACGAAGCGCACGGGCGGATCGAAGCGGCGACCGCCCATCTGCGCCGCCAGGTGGAACTGGCGCCTTGGCTCGAAGACCGGCGGCGGGAACTGATCCGCCTGCTGGCGGAGACGGGGCGGCCGAGCGAGGCGCTGCGCGAATTCGAGGCCTGCCGGCGCTATCTGGACCAGGAACTCGGCGTCGAACCGAGCCTCGCCTCGCAGGCGCTGGTGCGGCGTATCCGTCGCCACCTGCCCGCCGAAGCCGCGCCGCCGTCGGCGCCCTCGACCCGGCAGCGCCTGCCGGCCACGGTGCTGGTTTGCCGCCTGCGGACCGGCCCCGGCGATTCCGAGGACGCCCTCGACGAGCTGGCCGCGGCGCGCGCCGCCTGCGCCGAGGCGGCGGCGGCCCGGGGCGGTCATTTCGTACCCATGCAGGCGGATCTGTTCATGGCGTATTTCGGTTATCCGATTTCCCAGGAGCAGGCGCCGCGCCGCGCCGTGGAGGCGGCGCTGGAGATGGCGGCGCGGCTGGCGGCGCAAACCAGCGCGCCGCCGGTGCGCATCCGCTCCGTCTTCGGTCTGCACGCGGGCTGGATCTTGGCCGACGACAGCCTGCCCTTGCCCGACGTCCTCGGCCACGTTTCCCGGCCGGCGCTGGCGCTCGCCGAGGGCGGGGCGGACGGGACGGTGAATGCGAGCGAGGAAGTGCGGGCGGCGGTCGAGGGCTATTTCCGCTTCGCCGCGCCGGCGTCCGCCGACGCCTTCCGCGTGCTGGGTGCCACCGGCGCCGCCGATCGCCTGGCGGCGTCTTCCGGCCTGACGCCGCTGGTCGGCCGCCGCGACGAGATTCGCAAGCTGGTCGCCCTGTGGACCGGGGTCGAGGGCGGGCGGGCCGGCACGGTGCTGCTTTCCGGCGACGCCGGAATCGGCAAGTCGCGTCTCGTGCAGGCGGTGGCGCGGCAGGTGGAGCTGGGCGGCGGCGCGGTGTGCGAACTGCGCTGCCAGCCGGAAGGCGGGGAAACGCCTTATTTCCCCTTGGTGGATTTCCTCGAAAAACGCTACGGCGCGCGGGGCGAGGCGTCGGTGCGCCTGGCGGCGCTGGCCGCCCGCCTGCGCGAAGAGGGCGCCGCGCTGGCGAACTGTTTGCCCGTGCTGGCGCACTTGCTGCATCTGCCGTCCAGCTTCGACGCGATCGCCGATTTTGCCGCGCGCAAGCGACAACTCGAGGCGGCGATCCAGGAACTGTTCGTCGCCTTGTCCGATGCCCGCAAGTTGCTGCTGGTGGTCGAGGACGTGCATTGGGCCGATCCCTCGACGCTCCAGGCGTTGGTCCGCTTCCGGGAAGCGAACGGCACGCCGGGAGGCGCCTGCGCCATGTTGCTGATGACCTCGCGCCTGAACGCGTGCAGCGTGGACGCGATCCCGATGCACCTCGAAGCGCTGACGCCGGCGCAGGCCGAGGAGTTGGCGCAGCGCGTCGGCGGCGGCGAGCAGAGCCTGCCGCCCGATCGGCTGGCGACCGTCCTGGCGCGCGCCGACGGCGTGCCGCTGTACATCGAGCAGATGGTGCGTCGCCTGCGCGACACCGACGGCGGCGACCTGCCGGTGACCTTGCGCGACCTGCTGGCCGCCCGTCTCGAAGCGCTGGGCGATCTGCGTTCGCTGGCGCAGCGGGCGGCGGTCATCGGCCGCGAGTTCGACGTCGACCTGCTGGCCGCCCTCGCCGGCGCCCGGGACGCCGCCGAAGGCGCCCTGCAGGCCGGGCTGGCGCGGATGTGCGAGGCCATGCTGGTGAGGCCGGAGGCGGAACGGCGCTACGTTTTCCGCCACGCCTTGATCCGTGATGCGGCCTACCTGTCGCTGTCAGCGACGGAGCGGCGCGCCCTGCATCTGCGCCTGCTGGAGATTCTGCAAGCCGATTTCCCCGATTGGCTGCACGACCACCCCGAGTTGCGGGCCCGGCACCTGGACGCCGCCGCCCACGCCGACGCCGCGGCCGCCTGGCTGGCCGCCGGGCAGCACACGGCGGCGCGCTCGGCCCAGGGCGAAGCGCGGGAGCAATTGCACGCCGGCCTGCGGGCCCTGGCACGGGTGGGCGACACGCAGCAGCGGCTGGCGCTGGAGTTTCGCCTGCAGGCCGCGCTCGGCAACGTGCTGGTCGCGCTCCAGGGCTACGGCAGCAGCGAGGCCCAGCAGGCGTATGCGCGCGCTTTCGAACTGAGCGGGCAGGTCGCCGACGATGCCGGGCAGTTTCAGGTAATGTGGGGATTGTGGCTGAAGGGGCGCCCGTCCAACGGCGAGGCGCCGCCGCTGGTGTTCGCGGAAAAGCTGGCGCGCATGGCGGAAGGCGCGGACGATCCGGCGGTCCGCCTGCAACTCGACTACGCCTTCGCCAACAACTATTTCTGGCTCGGCCGCTACGACAAGGTGCGTTTGCACGCGGAGGCGGCCATCGCGCGGATTCCGCAGGTGGAGGGCGCGCGGCTGGTGGCGCAGTACGGCGAGGACGGCGGCGTCACCGTGCGCGCCTTCCTGGCCTGGACGCTCTGGTTCGAGGGGCGCGCCGACGATGCCCTGGCCGTCAGCGGGCAGGCTGTGGCCGCCGCCCGCGCCGGCGGGCACGCGCATTCGCTGGGTTTCGCCCTGACTTTTGCCGCGACGCTGCATCGCTACCTGGACCAGCCCGCCGAGGTGCTTGCGCGGGCCCGCGAGTTGGCCGCCCTCGCCGAACGCAACGGGCTGCTGATGTGGCAGGTGGTGGCCGGATCGCTTCAGGGCTGGGTGGCGGCGGCGGCCGGCGATGCCGGCGGGCTGCAGGCGATCCGCAACGGGGCGGCCGGCGCCCGGCAGATCATGCCGGTCGTCGAAACGAGCGCCGTCGCGATCCTGGTGGACGGACTGTGCCGCCTGAACCGCTTCGACGAGGCGCGCGAGGCGGTCGAAGCCGGCGTCGCCACGGCGCGCTTGCGCACCGACCTCTATATCCTGCCCGAACTTCTGCGCTGCAAGGGCGAGATCCTGCTGCGTCTCGAGAACGATGCGGCTGCCGCCGAGGCCTGTTTCGCCGAGAGTCTGGAACTGGCGCAGACGCAGGGCGCGCACGCCCTGCGTCTGCGCAGCGCGATGAGCCTCGCCCGCCTGTGGGAGGCGCAGGGCCGGCGCGCCGCCGCCGCCGATTTGCTGCGCGGCAGCTACGAGCGTCTGGCGCAGGGGTTCGATACCGCGGATCTGCGGACGGCCGAGGCGCTGCTCGCCCGCCTCGCGGCGTAGGAGGCCGGCCCGCGGCGTTCGCCGGGCAGCGGCCGCAACGAACCGCGTCGGCGAGGATCGAGCGCCGGCGCGCTTCTCCGGGGGCGCCGCTGCGGTACCTCCGGCGCGGCGAAGGCGGCCGCCTTGGCGACGCCGCGGCTGAACGCGGCCGATCGAACAACGGGAACAACGTTTGCGCTCTGCGGGGCGCCCGTTTTTTGTGCGCCACGGCAAGTGGCTGACGCGGCGCCGTTTTCCCGACTTATCCCCAGACTCGCCCACAGTTTTTGTGGAGAGCATTCTCAGCGTTGGCTACTCGAAGCGGCGTATCGAGCGGTATCGTCGCGACGAAGCCGGCGACCCGCGCGACTGCTACCGGGCGGCGGCCGGTCTGGCGCAAGAAACCTCGGTGCCATTCGGCTTTCTCCTTTTGCCCAGGGGGCATCCGATCGGGCCGTCGTCGTTCCGCGCTTCGGCGAGGCGGGGCTCGCAATCAAGGCGACGGGCAATCTTGGCGGCGTGCCCGGGCGGTTGCGCGAATTGCGCAAGAGCGGTCGCGCGCGCAGCGACGACCGCATGGGCCGCATCGCCCTCGACGACCTGGATCGTCGGCCCTTCGCGCGCAAGGGTGAGATCGAGACGCCGCGCTTCTATCCGCCGCGTCTCGACCCTCCGACGCCTGCCCGGCGTTTATTAACGATGAATTAACGATGGCTCCTTAGCATGCGCTCCTGCGAACTCATTTTCGTTGGGGAATGCATGCCGAAGCCTCTGCCCTTGGCGCGGCGCCGTCCGGCGCAGCCCTTCCGGTCACCGTTTTAGCGGCGTATCCGTGCTGCCGACGGCTACGGGCCTGTATCCGTCCGGGCAAACCGATGCCCCTAGTCGTACGGCAACCCTATTGCATAAACAGGAACGTTTGACATTCATCGTGGAGACCCTTCATGCAGCGTGGACATGAGCTACAGGTAGTCGCGGCCAACGAAGCTGAATCCCCCCCGGACGTGTCGGCCACCGACGCCAGGCCCCTCGCCAAATTGTCCGCGGTGAGCACCTCGGAAACGTCGACGTCTCCGGCCGTTTCCGGCGAAACGCCGCCCTCGGGCCTCAATCCCCCCGCACTGCGGCCGACCCGGCAGGGGCCGCTCGGCATTCGCTACGACTTCAATCGCGGCATGCGCGTCGAACTGCCGGAAGGAAAATGGCGTATCCAGTTCCGCGACACGGTGGCCGACTGCGTGGTCTACAACGTCGAGGTCGAGGTTGAAGCCGGCACTTCCAAATGCTGGTCCAGTCTCAAGCGCTACTACGTCCCTTTCGAGCTGACGGTCTGGAAAGGCAAGGAAGAAGTCTTCAAGCACCGGATGGATCTGCGCGACGAGAAGGTCCTGATCCAGTTTCCGGTCGGCACGCTGGGCGACTCGCTGGGCTGGGCGCCGTACGCCGAGAAGTTCCTGCACAAGCACGGCTGTCGGCTCACCTGCTCGATGGGCCAGCCGATCATCGACCTGATCGAGAAGAGCTACCCGGATATCGAATTTGTCACGCCCGACAAGGTCAAGCCCGAGGATTACTACGCCACCTACAACATCGGTCTGTTCTTCACCGATGAGCAGTGCAACGACCAACCCTACGATCACCGCTTCGTCGGCCTGCACCGCACCGCCGGCCACATCCTCGGCGTAGACCCGACCGAGGTGCCGTTACGGCTGCACCTGCCGGAGGCGGACACCCGACCCATTCCCGAGAAGTACGTCGTCATCGCCACCAAGGCGACCACGCAGGCCAAGATGTGGAACCACCGCGACGGCTGGCGCGAGATCGTCAAGTTCCTGAAGGAACACGGCTATCGGGTGATTTGCATCGACCGTGAAGCCGCGACCGGCCAGGGCTATGTATGGAACCAGATTCCGCACGGCTGCGAGGACGAGACCGGCGACCGCCCCCTGGCGGAGCGCGCGCGCTGGATCAAGCATGCGGACTTCTTTATCGGGATGAGCAGCGGCCTGTCATGGCTGGCCTGGGCCACCGGCACGCCGGTGGTGCTGATCAGCGGCTTCTCGCATCCGACCACCGAGTTCCATACGCCCTACCGCGTGATCAATCTGCACGCATGCAACGGCTGCTGGAACGATCCCAAGCTGCTGTTCGACCACCACGACTTTTTATGGTGTCCGCGCCATAAAGGCACGCCGCGGCAGTTCGAATGCACGGGCCTCATCTCTCCCGGCCAGGTCAAGGCGACGATCCAGACCATCCCCGGCTTCGGCGCTTGAGCCGCCAGCACACCGTTTCCCTCTCTTGAATCGACCACACACGCCATGAAACGACTCAGCTTCCTTCGTAAATTCGGCACGCGCCGCTTCGGCGTCAAGCAGGTGCGAATCGCCGGCCTGTTGCAGGCCTTCCTGTCCGCGGTATTCGTACTTGTCACGCCAGGGCAAGCCGGCGCGCAGACCCCGCCGACCCCGGTCGTGGGGCCTGGAGATACCGTCTCCGGAGAAGTCCTCAGCAACTTCGTTCAGCAAGTCAGTGGCGGCACTGCCGTCTTCACCACCATCAACAGCGGCGGCGAGCAAACCGTGTCTGATGGTGGCAGTGCGAGCGGCACCACCATTCGGAGCGGTGGCAGCCAGACGATCGCAAACAGCGGCCTGGCCTCCAGCACCTACGTCTATAGCGGCGGCCAGCAAACCGTCACGTCCGGCGGCGTGGCGAGTTCAACCCAGCTCTATGGCGCCGGCCAGACCATCATGAGCGGCGGCAGCGCCGTCGGCGGGAGCATCAGCAGCAATGGCACCCAGACCATCCAGTCGGGCGGTAGCGCTAGCGACTTCAATGTCTCCTACGGGACTCAAGTGCTCTCCGGCGGCGAGGCAACATCAACAACTCTGGGTTACCGCGGGACACAACAGGTGGCGAGCGGCGGCTCCGCCTCGGCGACCACCGTCAACTCCGGCGGCCAGCAAATCGTCCAGTCCGGCGGCAGCGCCAACGGAGTCACCGTAAATTCCGGGGGGACCCAGAGCATTTACGGGGTCGTGTACTCATCGACGGTCAACTCCGGCGGCCAGCAAATCGTCCAGGCCGGCGGCTACGCCGATGGAGTCACCGTAAATTCCGGGGGGGGCCAGAGCATTTACGGGGCCGTGTACTCATCGACGGTCAGCGCCGGCGGTACGGTAGTACTGCATGCGGGGGGCCACCTAGTCGGCGGCATCCACTCAGGCGCCATCCTGTCGGCCACGACCGATGCCTGGATGTATGCGTCGTACCTTTCCGGTTCTTCCTCGATCAACATGCAGATCCACTCCGGAAATGCAAGCGGCATCGTCCTCGACCGCGGTAGCGTACTGGAAGTCACATCGGGTGGCAGCGCGCAGGGCACCGTGGTCAATGCAGGGGGGCAGCTGAAGATCGACAGCGGCGGCAGCGCGAGTTCGACCACCCTGGCCGGCGGCACCCTGCTCAACGACGGCATCCTCACCGGCACCACGCTGACGGCCGCCAGGTTGGGCGGCAGCGGGGTCGTGACCGATGCTCTCAACATCACCTCCGGCAGCACCCTGATGGCGACGGAGGTCGGCAAGGGACTGACGATCAATAACGATCTGACATTCGCCAGCGGCTCCTTCTACGCGGTGGCGGTGAATGCCGCCGGCGCCACCGGCCTGACCGCGGTCAACGGCAACGTGACGCTCGCCGGCACCGTGAATGTCACGGCAGCCAATGGCAGCTATGCGCAGAACACCACCTATAAGATCCTGAGCTATACGGGGATGCGCACCGGCACCTTCGATTCGGTAACCTCCGACCTCGCCTTCCTGACGCCGACGCTGTCCTACGCCGCAAATCTGGTCGATCTGACCATGACCCGCAACGATGCGAGCTTTGTCTCCGTCGCGCAGACGGGCAATCAGCGTTCGGTCGCCAGAGCACTCGACGCCCTGGGTTCGGGAACCATCCATGCGGCCGTGACCGGCCTCTCCGCAACGCAAGCCCGCTCCGCCTTCAATGCCTTGTCCGGCGCACAGCACGCCGCCGGTTCGCTGGTGGCGATGAAGATCGGCAGCAGCTTCTCGGGCGCCTTGATGAGTCGGGCGGCCGTTGCCGGCAGCCAGGCAGGCGGCCCCGCTGCTCTGCGTTACGCCAGCCTCAACCTCGCCGGCGTTTCCTCGTGGCAAGGGCTGCTGGCCTCGCCGTATCAGCTCGCCCGCATGCCGTCGCCGGAGACCGCTGCGACCCCGACTGCCGTGTCCCGCTTCAATGCCGCGAGCGGCAAGGCCCCGGATGGCGGTGTCTGGTTCCAGGTGCTGGGCGGCAAGGGGGAGGTCAAGGGCGACGGGAACGGCCCGGACTCGGACTACAGCAGCACCGGCTTTCTGGCCGGCTACGACACCGTGCTCAATGCCGACTGGCTGATGGGCGTCGCGTTCGGTTACGGCAAGACCCAGTGGGACGCCAGCGTGCCGGCCACGGGCAATGTGGATACGCACTACGCGGCGCTGTATGGCCGCTACACCTCGGGTCCCTGGCAGATTCGCCTCAGCGGCAGCTTTGCCGACAACCGCTTCGATACGACGCGGACGGTCGCCATCGGCGCCGCATCGAGCCAGGCCCGTTCCAGGCACAGCGGTCGGGAATGGAGTGTGGCGGCGGAAGCCGAGTACGCCCTGACCGAGGCCGCCGGCTGGGACGTTCGACCGCTGGCGATGATCCGCTATACCTATCAGGACGAGGACGGGTTCAGCGAGTCGGGCAGTCCGGCAGCGTTGCGCGTCAAGGGCCGCTCGACGCAGCAGGCCAACCTCGGCGTGGGCAGTCGTTTCGTCCGTGCCTTCGGCGATGACGCCGGTGCCGTGGAGTTGCGCGCACTCGTCACTCATCTGGCCGGCGATAACGATGCGCCGGTGACGGCGTCCTTCGTGGGCACCAACACGACCTTCAATGTGGCCGGTACGCCGCTGCGCAGGACTGCGCTGGCCCTGGGCGCGGGCTTCTCCCTCAAGGTCTCGAACAAACTCTCGGCCTTCGCCGATCTCGGCCACGAGACCCGGGGCAGCGGGCAAACGAATTCGGTTGCCGCGATCGGGGTGCGCTATCGCTGGTAGTGCGACCGCTTGCCCGATGGTTTGCCGAACACGCGCCCTGCGGCGATCCGGCGCAGGGCGCGGTGCTTGGTCACGGCAAGACGCACGACCCGTCGCCGCGGGATGCCGGTTCGGCGCTGGGGACTCAAAGCTGGGTATCGAGCAGCATCATCGCGACGAAGCCGGCGACCAGGGCGACCGCCACCGGGCGGCGGCCAGCCTGGCGCAGCGCCTCGGGGACGATGTCGCGCGCGGTGACCAGGAGCATGGCGCCGGCGGCCATGGCCAGCGCGGCCGGCAGGATCGCCGCCGAGGTGCCGACGGCGGCGGCGCCGAGCAGCGCGGCGAGCGGTTCGACGAGGCCGGAGGCGGCGCCGGCGGCGACCGCCAGCCAGGGCGCGTAGCCGGCGCCGAGCAGGGCGACGGCGATGGCCATGCCTTCCGGGATGTCCTGCGCGGCGATCCCGAAGGAGAGCGCGTGACTGCCCGAAGCGGCGCCGACGCCCATGGCGAGTCCCTCGGGGATGTTGTGCAGGGTGACGGCGGCGACGAACAGCCAGATCTGCCCGCGCGTGTGCGCGCCGAGCGCCGGCGCTTCGCCGCCGGCGGCGTCGCGTTCGGCGTGCGGCAGGGCGCGTTCGAGCAAAAGGACGAGGGCGGCGCCGAGCAGCAGGCTGGCCGCCGTCACCGCCGCGGCGACGTTGCCGCCCCACAGGGCGCGCCCGGCGTCGAGGCTGGGCAGGAGCAGCGAGAAGGCGCTGGCGGCGAGCATGATGCCGGCGGCGAGGGCGAGCAGGCGGCCTTGCGCGCGGGTGCCGAAAGGGCGTGCCCAGAGCAGGGGGAGGGCGCCGAGCGCGGTCGCCGCGGCGCCGAGCATGCCGCCGGCGAGCGCCTGGCGCATCGGCGCGTCGGTCAGCGCGCGGGCGAACCAGGCGAGCGTTTCGCCGACGAGGAGGATGGCTCCGATCAGCGCGATGCTCATGCCGATGCGCTGGCGCAGGCCGGGCCGGCGGCGCGTGCCGATTTCGTTCTGCAGCGTGTTGATCAGGTAGGTGGCCATGGGTGCGCTCCGTTTCGGTTCCTTATGGAATCGATACTAAGCGGCCGGTTTGAATTGATCCAATTGATTGTTGTTAGTCATTGAATAGCTGTTGGCTATGGCTTGCGCCGCGCCGCCGGGAGGCTGAATTCGATAGCGGATAAAGCGTTCCCGGCCGCGCGACGCAAAAAAAAACCGCAGCCCCCCAAGTCCAGGCGGGGCTGCGGTTTCCGATGCGTTGCCGGCGTCCGCGCTTCCGGACGCCGGCGCCAAGGCCGCCTTACTGCGGGATTTCCGATTCGGCGAAGCCGGCCGCCTTGGCGACGCCCCGGCCGTAGGCCGGATCGGCCTTGAAGCAGTTGCCGATGTGGCGCAGCTTGATTTCCTTCGGCGCGTCGCCCATCCCGCGCGCGGTGTTGTCGAACAGCACCTGCTGCTGCGCCGGCGTCATCAGGCGGAAAAGGTCGCCCGGCTGCGAGTAGTAGTCGGCGTCGTCCTGGCGGTAGTTCCAGTGGTCGGCGGCGCCGTTGATGGCCAGCGGCGGTTCGCTGAAGTCCGGCTGCTCCTGCCACTGTCCGTCGCTGTTCGGCTCGTAGGCCAGCGTGCCGCCGTGGTTGCCGTCGGTGCGCATGGCGCCGTCGCGGTGGAAGCTGTGGAAGGGGCACTTCGGCGCGTTCACCGGAATCTGGTGGTGATTGACGCCGAGCCGGTAGCGCTGCGCGTCGCCGTAGGAGAAGAGGCGGGCCTGCAGCATCTTGTCCGGCGAGAAGCTGATGCCGGGCACCACGGCGGCCGGGTTGAAGGCCGACTGCTCGACTTCGGCGAAGAAGTTCTCCGGGTTGCGGTTGAGTTCGAACTCGCCGACCTCGATCAGCGGGTAGTCCTTGTGCGGCCAGACCTTGGTCAGGTCGAAGGGATGGTAGGGCACCTTCGCGGCGTCGAGTTCGGGCATGACCTGGACGTACATCGTCCACTTCGGGAAGTCGCCCTTCTCGATCGCTTCGTACAGGTCGCGCTGGTGCGATTCGCGATCCTTGCCGATGATCGCTTCGGCCTCGGCGTCGGTCAGGTTCTTGATGCCCTGCTGCGTGCGGAAGTGGAACTTGACCCAGTAGCGCTCGTTCTTGGCGCTGATGAAGCTGAAGGTGTGCGAGCCGAAGCCGTGCATGTGGCGGTAGCTGGCCGGAATGCCGCGCTCGGACATGACGATGGTCACCTGATGCAGCGCCTCGGGCAGCGAGGTCCAGAAGTCCCAGTTGTTCTTCGCGCTGCGCATGTTGGTGCGCGGGTCGCGCTTGACCGCGTGGTTGAGGTCGGGGAACTTCAGCGGGTCGCGGAAGAAGAAGACCGGCGTGTTGTTGCCGACCATGTCCCAGTTGCCTTCCTCGGTGTAGAACTTGAGCGCAAAGCCGCGGATGTCGCGCTCGGCGTCGGCCGCGCCGCGTTCGCCGGCGACCGTCGTGAAGCGCGCGAACATCGGCGTCTTCTTGCCGATCTGGCTGAAGAGCTTGGCGCGCGTGTACTTCGTGATGTCGTGCGTGACGGTGAAGGTGCCGTAGGCGCCGGAGCCCTTGGCGTGCATGCGGCGCTCGGGGATGACCTCGCGGTCGAAGTGGGCGAGTTTTTCGAGCAGCCATACGTCCTGCAGCAGGACGGGGCCGCGCGGGCCGGCGGTCATCGTGTTCTGGTTGTCCGGGACGGGTGCGCCGGCGGCGGTGGTGAGGCGTTTTTTCTCGGTCATCTTGGCTCTCCTCTTTGAAAAATCGTTTGTTTCGGGTCTTGGCTAATTCAGTGGCTGAGGGCGATGTCGGCAAGGATGCCGATGAACAGCCGGCTCAGGGCGGAAGGATCGTCGCGCATCGCAGTCTCCTCGCGTTTCTCTGGAATCCCCCTGCTCGCGACAGGGTATGGCTCCATAGTAGGAAGTTTCGGGTTATGTAGCCAATTGATTGTCGTTAATGCGGCGATAGCTGTTTGCTATTCACGCCATGAGGGTGGAATCGGCCGGCAACAAGGAATAGCCAATAAGGCGCGAGCGCGCCGGGCAGCCTCTGCGCCGCCGTGCCGGAGAGGGCTGTCGCCAGCCGCCGGCTGCCCGATTTTGTGGCGTGCAGGCATGTCTCTGGCGCGACAAAGGTTTTGTGTTTTATCCACAGACTCGTCCACAGAATTTGTGGACGAGTCGGCACGCGTCGATGCGAGCCGGCAGAAAAGTACGGCGTCGCGGCCGTGCGCAAATCGCCGGACCTTAGCCGGCGTGTCCGCCGGCTTTTCATGTGCATTTTCCCGCCTGGCATCGCGCCGCTGCAGCGCCGGCCCTTCGACGGCTGCGCACGCCCTGCCGGAGAATGGCTCGCTCGGCGAGCCGCGCATAAAACTGTCGCTCTTTGCGCTGCCGCCTATACTCAAGACACGCCGTACTTTCGGCGCAAGCCTTCAGGAGCACGATCATGGGCAAGGAAAGGCATGGAACCAAGGAAGCGAAAAAACAGGCGGTACTGACCCCCAAGGAAAAGAAGGCCGTCAAGCGGGCCAGGAAGCACGCGACGGATTTGATCCATCCGCAGATTCCCCGTTGATCCTGCGCTGATTTTTTGCCCGTTCGCAATGGCTTCCCGCCGCACTCCCGCCGCGCTCTACGGAGCGGCGGGAGTGCGGCGGGGGGCACGGCGGATCGCCCGATTGCGCCTGCTGCCGTCGCCGGGCGGGCATGTTTCCGATCCGAAAGGCTGGCGCCCCGTGGGCGCGGCGCTCCGCGCGCCGTCCAGCCGAGAAGGCCGACGATGCTGAAGAAATCGCTTGTTGCCATCCTGTGCGCCATCTCCGGCAGTTTCGCCGTGGCCGACGCGCCGCCGCAGCGGGCCGCGTCGCGCGGCGAACTGCTCTACCAGACGCATTGCATCGCCTGTCACGATGCGAACATCCACTGGCGCGACAAGGCGCAGGCGGGCGACTGGGACAGCCTGCGCGCGCAGGTGCGTCGCTGGCAGGAGGTCGGCGGGCTACGCTGGAACGACGAGGACATCGCGGAGGTCGCGCGCTACCTTAACGCGCAGCACTACCGCTATCCGACGCCGGACTGAGCGGACGCCGCCGCATGTCGAGCGCTCCGCTTCCGCGTTCCCGGTGGCCTGAACCGCCGCCGGTGGACGACGCGCCGGGCGGTCTGTCGCAGGCCGAGGCGGAGGCGCGCCTGTGTCGCTACGGTCCCAACGTCTTCCGCGAGCGGCGGGAAAGATCGCTGCTCGTGCAGTATCTCTCCCGCTTCAGGAATCCGCTCGTCCTCATCCTCCTCGCCGCGAGCGCCGTGTCGGCCTTCACCGGCGAGGTCGCCAACTTCCTGATCATCGCCTGCATCGTGCTGCTGAGCGTGACGCTCGACTTCGTCCAGGAATATCGCGCCAACGCGGCGGCGGAGAAGCTGCGCCAGTCGGTTTCCGTGCGCGCCGTCGTGCTGCGCGACGGGCAGCCGCGGGAGGTCGCGGTGCGCGAGGTGGTGCCCGGCGACATCGTCCTGCTCGCGGCCGGCGATCTGATTCCGGCCGACGGCCTGGTGCTCGAAGCCTGCGATTTCTTCGTCAATCAGGCGCTGCTGACCGGCGAAGCTTACCCGGTGGAGAAGGGGCCGGGTCTGCCGCCGGCCGTTGCTTCTGCATCTGCGTCGGCGGCCCCGGCGCCTCCCGCGGCCGTTGCGCCGGCGCCGACGGACGGCCCGGTCGCCGCGCCGTCCGTCCCGACTCGCGGCGGCGACCTGCAGGATGCGGGCAACGCGGTGTTCATGGGTACCTCGGTGATCAGCGGCAGCGCGCGCGTGCGCGTGCTGCGGACCGGTGCCGTGACGGCGATCGGCGAGATCGCCGACAGCGTTTCGCGCCCGTCGGCGCCGACCGCCTTCGAGCTCGGCACCCGCCGCTTCGGCATGCTGATCATGCGCCTGACGGTGCTGCTGGTGATGTTCGTGCTGCTCGTCAATGCTTTCTTCCACAAGCCTTGGCTGGAGTCCTTCCTGTTCGCCGTGGCGCTCGCCGTCGGCCTCACGCCCGAGCTGCTGCCGATGGTCGTCTCGGTCACGCTGGCGCGCGGCGCGCTGCGCATGGCGAAGAAGGAAATGATCGTGAAGCGCCTGTCGGCGATCCAGGACCTCGGCTCGATGGACGTCCTGTGCACCGACAAGACCGGCACCCTGACCGAAACGAAAATCCGCCTCGAACGGCACGTCGACGCGGCCGGCCGGCCGAGCGAGCGGGTGCTCGAACTGGCCTATTTCAACAGCTACTTCGAGACCGGCCTGAAAAGCCCGCTCGACGAAGCCATCCTCGCGCACGGGCGGATCGGGATCGGCGCGTGGACGAAGATCGACGAGGTGCCCTTCGACTTCGAGCGGCGCCGCGTCTCGGTGCTGATCGACGACGGAACGCGGCGCTGGCTGGTCGTGAAGGGCGCGCCCGACGAGATCGTCGGGCTGTGCGCGCACTACGAGGCGGGAGAGGCGGGGGCGGAGGAAAAAGCGGACGCCGCGCCGCCGCGCCCGCTCGATGACGCGGCGCGCGCCGCGGTTCATGCGCAGTACGCCGGGCTGGAAAGCGAAGGCTTTCGCGCACTCGGCATCGCCTGGCGCGAAGTGGCGCGCGACCACCCGCACGCCGTCGTGGACGACGAGAGCGAACTCGTGCTGGCCGGCTTCGCCGCCTTTCTCGATCCGCCCAAGGCGAGCGCCGGCGCCGCGCTCGAAGGACTCAGGCAGCTCGGCGTGGCGATCAAGATCGTCACCGGCGACAGCGAACTCGTCACCCGCCACCTGTGCGCCGAACTGAAGATTCCGGTGAGCGGGCTGCTCACCGGCAAGGAGATCGCCCAGCTCGACGACCACGCGCTGCGCGTCCGGGTCGGCAAGGCGAACCTCTTCTGCCGCGTCAATCCGGCGCAGAAGAACCGGGTGATCCAGGCGCTGCGGGCGCGCGGCCACGTCGTCGGCTACCTCGGCGACGGCATCAACGACGCGCCCTCGCTGCATTCGGCGGACATCGGCCTGTCGGTCGATTCGGCCGTGGACGTGGCCAAGGAGGCGGCCGACATGATCCTCCTGAAGCCGGACCTGCACGTGCTGCAGGATGGCGTGGTGGAGGGGCGGCGCACCTTCGGCAACATCACGAAGTACATCATGATGGGCACCAGCTCCAACTTCGGGAACATGTTCAGCATGGCCGGCGCCGCGCTCTTCCTGCCGTTCCTGCCGATGCTGCCGACCCAGATCCTGCTCAACAACATTCTTTACGACATCTCGGAAATCCCGATCCCGCTCGACGAGGTCGACGCCGACGAGGTGCGCCGCCCGCGCGTGCTCGACCTCGATTTCATCCGCAATTTCATGCTCGTGATCGGGCCGATCAGTTCGCTGTTCGACTTCCTCACCTTCTACGTCCTGCTCGCCGTGCTGCACGCCGACGAAAAGCTCTTCCAGACCGGCTGGTTCGTCGAATCCCTGTGTACGCAGGTGCTCGTCATCTTCATCATCCGCACGCGCGGCAACCCCTTGATGAGCCGCGCGCACCCGCTGCTCACCGCCGCCTCGCTGGCTGTCGTCGCCGTCGCGGTGGCGCTGCCGCTTACGCCGCTCGGCGCGCATTTCGGTTTCGTGCCGCCGCCGGCCCGCTTCTACTTCATCCTCGGCGGCATGGTCCTCGTCTATCTGCTCGTCGTGGAGGGGGCCAAGCAGGCCTTCTACCGCCGGTCGGCGGCGCGCCGGGGGGCGAAAGAGCGTGTGCGCGGCGGCGTCCGCGCCTAGCGTGCGGAGGGGCGTTTAGCCGCGCATCCTTTTCAGGACCACGCCCGCCGCCGCGTCGGCCTGCGCGCTGCGCGCGCGCAGCTGGCCGCAGCCGCCGTCGACGTCCTGCCCGGCCGAATCGCGCAGGCGGGTGAGGATGCCGCGTTGGTTCAGGCGGGCGGCCATCTCGGCGGCGCGTTCCCAGGAAGGGCGCGCGAAGCCGAGGCCTTCGTTGGCGTTGTAGGGGATGAAATTCATCATCGCGTACTTGCCGGCGAGCAACTGCGCAATCGCCTCGACTTCCGCGTCGCCGTCGTTCACGCCTTCGAGCAGCGTCCATTGGTACTGGATCGGGTAGCCGGTAGCGCGCGCGTAGCGTTCGCCCTGTTCGACGAGTTCGGCCGGGTCGATGCGCGGTGCGCGCGGCAGCAGTTCGGCGCGCAGTCCGGCGCGCGTCGTGTGCAGCGAGAGAGCCAGCGCCGGCCGCACGCTGCCCGCCGGAATCCGCGCGAAGCGCTCGAAGACGCGCGGATCGCCGACCGTCGAGAAGACGAGGTTCTTGTGCCCGACGCCGCCGGCCGTGCCGAGCAGGTCGATCGCTTCGAGCACGTTGTCGAGGTTGTGCGCCGGCTCGCCCATGCCCATGAAGACGACGCGCCGCAGCGGTCGCCGGGCGCGCGCGAGCACCACCTGGGCGACGATCTCGGCGCTGCCGAGCTGGCGCAGCAGGCCGCTCTGCCCGGTCATGCAGAAGACGCAGCCGACCGCGCAGCCGACCTGCGTCGACACGCAGACGCCGTCGCGCGGCAGCAGCACGCTCTCCACCGTCTGCCCGTCGGCCAGGTCGACGAGCAGGCGCGCCGAGCCGTCCGCACCGGGGTGCTCCGAGCGCACGCGGGCGAGCGCGGCGAGTTCGCCGGCCAGCGCCGGCAGCGCCTCGCGCACGGGCAGCGGCAGGAAGTCCGCCGAGCGCTGGCGGCGCGTGCCGTGGTCGAGCGCCAGCGCCTGCGTCCATGCGCGCAGGACGCGCTCCTCGTGGCAGGGTTTGGCGCCCAGATCGCGCAGGCGCTGGCGGATGTCCGCGACGCGCATGGCGTCAGGCGCCGCGCAGCACGTCGCGCGCCAGCGCTTCGGCGACCTTGATCCCGTCGACGCCGGCCGACAGGATGCCGCCGGCGTAGCCGGCGCCTTCGCCGGCCGGGTAGAGGCCCTGCACGTTGAGGCTCTGGAAGTCCTCGCCGCGCGTCATGCGCAGCGGCGACGAGGTGCGCGTCTCGACGCCGGTGAGCACCGCGTCGGCCATGTCGAAGCCCTTGATCTGGCGCCCGAAGGCGGGCAGCGCTTCGCGCATCGCCGCGATGGCGTAGGGCGGCAGCGCGGTGGACAGGTCGGTGAGGTGCACGCCCGGTTTGTACGACGGTTCGACGCTGCCGAGCGCCGTCGACGGGCGGCCGGCGAGGAAGTCGCCGACGAGTTGGGCGGGCGCCTCGTAAGTGCCGCCGCCGAGCGCGAAGGCGCGCGATTCGAGTTCGCGCTGGAAAGCGATGCCGGCGAGCGGGTTTTCCGCCGAGCCGCCGTAATCGAGCGGATCGACGTTCACGACGATGCCGGCGTTGGCGTTGCGCTCGTTGCGCGAATACTGGCTCATGCCGTTGGTGACGACGCGGTTCTCTTCCGACGTGGCGGCGACGACGGTGCCGCCGGGGCACATGCAGAAGCTGTACACGGCGCGGCCGTTGGCGGCGTGGTGCACGAGCTTGTAGTCGGCGGCGCCGAGCAGCGGGTTGCCGGCGTGCGGGCCGAGGCGCGCCTTGTCGATCAGCGACTGCGGGTGCTCGATGCGGAAGCCGACCGAGAAGGGCTTCGGCTCCATGAAAACGCCCTGCGCGTGCAGCGCCTCGAAGGTGTCGCGCGCGCTATGGCCGAGCGCCAGCACGACGTGGCAGCTGGCGATCGTCTCGCCGCTCGCCAGCTGCACGCCGCGCACCTTGCCGGCCTCGATGGCGAGGCCGGTGACGCGCTGCTCGAAACGGATCTCGCCGCCCAGCGCGACGATCTCGGCGCGCATCCGCTCGACCATGCTGACGAGGCGGAAGGTGCCGATGTGCGGCTTCGAAACGTAGAGGATTTCCTCGGGCGCGCCGGCCTTCACGAATTCTTCCAGCACCTTGCGCCCGAGGTGGCGCGGGTCCTTGATCTGGCTGTACAGCTTGCCGTCCGAGAAGGTGCCGGCGCCGCCCTCGCCGAACTGCACGTTCGACTCGGGGTCGAGCACCTTCTTGCGCCACAGCCCCCAGGTATCCTGCGTGCGCTCGCGCACGGCCTTGCCGCGCTCCAGCACGATCGGGCGAAAGCCCATCTGGGCGAGGATCAGCGCGGCAAAGATGCCGCAGGGGCCGAAACCGACGACCACCGGGCGCTCCTGCAGGCTGGCCGGTGCCTGCCCGACGAAGCGGTAGGCCATGTCCGGCGCCGGCGCGACGTTGCGGTCCTTGGCGAATTTCTTGAGGACGGCCGCCTCGTTCTTCAGTTTGAGGTCGACGCTGTAGATGAAGGTGAGCAGCGCCGCCTTGCGCGCGTCGTAGCTGCGCTTGAAAACTGTACATTCGAGCAGGTCGCCGGGCGGCAGCCCGAGGCGCTGGCAGACGGCGGCCGGCAGGGCTTCCGGGGCGTGGTCGATGGGGAGGCGGAGTTCGGTGAGTCGGATCATCGGTCGAGAGTATGGTTGCGGGCGGTTGCGTGCTGTTTCCGGCGGACGGTTCAGCCGGTCAGGCGGTCCAGCGCGCCGGTCAGACGGGATGAATGGGCGCTCAGGTCGGCGATGGCGTGGCCTAGGCCCTTGACGGGATAGGCGGCGGCTTCCTGCGTGAACAGCACGAAATCCTCGCCGCCGATGTTCAGCACGGGCATCAGTTCGTCGATGATTTCGGCCGGATCGACGCTCTCCCTGCGCTGCAGCGGCGCGACGAGGCGGGTGCCGAGATCGACGAGCAGGTTGCTCTGCAGATCGAGCACGTAGGGTCGCTGCGGGTGTTTCGCCTGCTTGAGCGCGTAGACGTGGTGGCGCATCAGAAGCTCCGGTGCTCTTCGCCGAACACGCCCTCGCGGTCGATGCGCTCGTTGTAGGCGGCGATGGCGGCGCGGTTCCTGGCCAGCCAGGCGTCGTCGCAACGGCGCTTGATTTCCTGCAGGATGCCCGCCTCGGCGGCACGCGAGAGGTTGATGTCGAGCTGGCGTGCGGCTTCGGCCAGCGGCTCGCTGATCGACAGGCTCATCTTCTTCTTGTGTCCTTCGCTGAGGAGCGCGTGCGCGGCGTAGGCGGCGCGGGCTTCTTCGGCACTGGGTTTTTCACTGGCTGAGCGGCTCATGATCGGTTCCGGAATGCGTATATATGTACGCATAAATTAGGCGCATTGCGTCGGCGTGTAAAGCGCCGGTTCGTTTCAGGACTGCTGCCCGTAGCCGGCGAACTTCTCCAGGACCGTCGCCATTTCCGTCGCGTCGAGCAGCACCGGGGCGCCGAGCTGGCAGGCGCGCCAGTATTGTTCGCACAGGCATTCGAGTTCGACGCCGAAGTCGAGCGCCTGGTCGAGGTCGCGGCCATAAACGAGCATGCCGTGGTTGGCGAGCAGGCAGGCCGTGCGTCCTTCCAGCGCGGCGAGCGCGGCGTCGGACAGTTCCTGCGAGCCGAAAGTGGCGTAGGCGGAGCAGCGCAGCGTGTCGCCCCCGAAGCGGGCGATCATGTAGTGGAAGGGCGGGATGTCGCGGCGCAGGCAGGCGAGGCTGACGGCGAACGGCGAATGCGCGTGCAGCACGGCGCCGGCCTCCGGGCGCGCGGCATAAAGATCGCGGTGAAAGCGCCACTCGGACGAGGGTTTGCGGCGGTTGCCGTGGAGGCCCGCGTACGTGCCGTCGAGGCGCATGAAGACGACGTCTTCGGGCGTCAGCGTGTCGTAGGCCATGCCGGTCGGCGTGATCAGGTAGCCGGCTTCGCCCCGGTCGACGCAGCGCACGCTGAGATTGCCGGCCGTGCCCTTGTTCAGGCCGGCCGCCGTCATGCGGCGCGCGGCGGCGATCAGCTGCGTGCGCAGCGTCGCGGCGGCCTCAGGCACCGTGTCCCTCCGGGCGCGATTTCGCGTGCGATTTTGAGTCCGGTTCGGGGCGCGATCCGGGCTTCATTTCCGGGTACAGGCCGAGCAGGCCGTCGCCGCTCGCCGCGCAGGTGCCGCGCTCGGTGATCAGCGCGCTGACGAAGCGCGCCGGCGTCACGTCGAACGCCGGGTTGACCACCGCCTCGTCGGCGGGCAGTTGGTGGACCGCTGCCGGCGCGCCGCCAGCGTCGTTGCCGTGCACGACGCGCACTTCGTCGCCGGCGCGTTCCTCGATCGGGATCGCGGCGCCGTCGGCGCAGGCGAAATCGACGGTTGAGCGCGGCGCGGCGACGTAGAAGGGAACGCCGGCCTCGCGCGCGGCGAGCGCCTTGAGGTAGGTGCCGACCTTGTTGGCGACGTCGCCGTTGGCGGCGATGCGGTCGGCGCCGACGATCACCGCGTCCACTTCGCCGCGTGCCAGCAGCAGGCCGGCGGCGTTGTCGGCGATGACCGTGTGCGGCACGCCGTGCTGTTTGAGTTCCCAGGCGGTGAGCAGGCCCTGGTTGCGTGGGCGGGTTTCGGAAACCCAGACGCGCACGTCGATCCCCGCCTCGAAGGCGGCGTAGACCGGCGCCAGCGCGGTGCCGTAGTCGACGGTCGCTAGCCAGCCGGCGTTGCAGTGGGTCATCACGTCGAGCCGGCCGCGCTTTTCGGCGAGCGGGCGGAGCAGGGCGAGGCCGTGCTCGCCGATGCGCCGGCACTGCGCGGCGTCCTCGTCGGCGATCGCGGCGGCTTCCCGCCAGGCCGCGTCGGCGCGCGCGGCGGGCGGTAGCGCGGTGAGGACGGCGTGCATGCGGGCCAGCGCCCAGTGCAGGTTGACTGCGGTCGGGCGCGTCGCGGCGAGCGTCGCGACGGTGGCAGCCAGCGCGTCGTCGTCGGCGCGCGCGGCGAGCGCCAGCGCGACGCCGTAGGCGGCGGTGGCGCCGATCAACGGCGCGCCTCGCACCTGCATGCTGCGGATCGCGTGCGCCGCGTCCTCCAGCGTGGCGAGGCGCAGCGTGCGCCAGGCGTGCGGCAGCGCGGTCTGGTCGATGATGTCGACGGCGCGCCCTTCGCGGGCGGGCCAGATCGTGCGGGTGGGGGAGCCATTGACGTTCATCGCGGCATTTTACCAGCGCCCCGCAGCGCGCCGCGTTTATCGGGCGGGGAAAGCTGCGGGAAAGGTGGGAGGGGAAGGCTAGGTTGGGCTGGGCGCATCCGGAGCCGCGGCGAGTTGGGGCGAGTTGGGGCGAGTGGGGCGAGTGGGGCGAGTGGGGCGAGTGGGGC